>Ga0316613_10000249_pt1 | contig 56393 bp, 46 predicted proteins | sample OWC_soil_day10_C_2_FD_207647 | JGI IMG/M metagenome (GOLD analysis project Ga0316613, IMG submission 207647) | Wetland soil microbial communities from Old Woman Creek delta, Ohio, United States - OWC_soil_day10_CT_b | ecosystem: Environmental > Terrestrial > Soil > Wetlands | place: USA: Ohio...
AGATAGGCCAGATGTGTAAGGATAGTAATATCTTCAGCTGACTGGTACTAATAGGCCGAGGGCTTGACTTAAGCAGCGAACCAAAATTTAAGCGCTAAAGCGCGAAAAATTTTGTGTGAGTCGCTTACGCAGAGCGTAAGCGATGCGTTACCTACAGTAAAAGGTAACGATTTGAGTTCTAATCCAATGAAATGTGCTAGTAACTTCACTAAAGCTGATGTGCAGTTTTGAGGGAGCATACCTTTACGGATGCACACCTCTTAATCTGGTGACGATAGCTACGGGGTTCCACCTGTTCCCATACCGAACACAGTAGTTAAGCCCGTATACGCCGAAAGTACTTGGTTGGAAACGGCCTGGGAGGATAGGTAGCCGCCAGTTAAGGAACCACTCATTTTATGAGTGGTTTTTTTGCGTTTGCCGGGCCTTTATTTTTTGGTGTAGGTATTTTGATATTAGTATTAGTTCAATGTCACTAGCGGGGCCGGTTATCGGCTTTAGCGATAAGGCCAGACCACATCCCAAAAAGAAGAGATAGTTTATGTATTTTGGTGCTTGAAAGTATGCGTGAATGTGATATTCTTGGGGTGGCAGCTAGCGATGAAGTCGCTGGATTATTAGTTTGGTAAGGTTATCATACGAGATTATGTTCGTGAGTTGTTAGCTTTTTATCTTTATTAGGCATAAGCTTGGCAAGGAGGGTGTCTAGCGTGAAGAAAGCGCTGATTGTCTTATCATTAATGCTGTTTATCACAATGCCTACAGCAGGGGCGGCGCCAATAGAAGCGGTAAACGGTTGTCAGTATCCCATTAGTATGACGGTCATAGCAGAAAGTGATAGTAGTCAAATCATCAATGTTAAAGTGGGGGACTATTTTAAGGTCACGTTGGAGGCGGCTGGCGGTACCGGGTATAGCTGGCAATTAGATAATAAAAATATGGACTTTGTGGAGGCGGTTGATAAAACTGTAGCTCCGGTGAACCCAAATCTGCATTTGGCAGGAGGAAAGGTTAGGTGGGAGTTTTATTTTAGAGTAAAACCCGATGCTTTAGGGCAGGATACGTTACAGTTTTGCCTTAGACGGGGTCAAAATGAAATGCCGGTAAAGAAAGCATGGTTAATCATTATAGTACAGTAATTTATGGTGCTTAAGGTATGGGGTGAAGTATCATTCATGGGAATGAAATAAAAATTCCAGTTGCGTAGTTGACAATAATAAAAATAGTTGGTATATTAATGACTCCATAGACATGATAGTAGCGAAATTGATAGACGTGTCAACTCAATAATTGTATGATTGGATGCAGTGTACGGCAGCGAAAAATAATAACAGATGATTAGTTGACATAATCGAAGTAATCTGGTATCATAGTAATTCCAATAGAGATGGCGACGTGGCCAAGTGGTAAGGCTAAGGTTTGCAAGACCTTGATCCCCTAGTTCGAATCTGGGTGTCGCCTCCAAAAAATTGCCTGGAATGCATGTTATCTTAGCTATGTCCAACCTACTTTTATTTATAGGGAATCCAATGTTATGCGGCTGTTGAGCCATCATTGAGTGGAGAACAAAAACATATCTCAGGATACCCACCTGCGAGGTGCAGGTTTGGACATACCAAGAGACGACATTTTGGGCTTATAATAATCGAAGCTGATACTCATAATTGATATTTGCCAGTAATTAATCATTGATTTTATGTAATAATGATGATATAATAATTATCGTTGTCACGCTGTGGGGGCGTAGCTCAGCTGGGAGAGCACCTGCCTTGCAAGCAGGGGGTCAGCGGTTCGATCCCGCTCGTCTCCACCAAAAATTAGTTGTATTATTCCTCGATAGCTCAGTTGGTAGAGCAATCGGCTGTTAACCGATCGGTCGTAGGTTCGAGTCCTACTCGAGGAGCCATTTATGATATGGAGCGGTACTCAAGCGGCTGAAGAGGACGGTTTGCTAAATCGTTAGAGGGGGTGACCCCTGCCAGGGTTCAAATCCCTGCCGCTCCGCCAAGAAATATATATAAAAATCCAGTCAACTTTAGAAACGGGAAACTGCGATACCGTGTTTGCGGTATTGAGGAAAGTCCAGACTGCCACGGCCTGGGATGGTCGTAGTGTTCGTGTCCGTCGCAAGATGGAGCAGAGCTATGCTCTGACGACGATGAAATCGACTCACGTAGTCGAGAGTAGTCATAAAGTGCACAGAGAGTGAGTAGGTTGGTGACAACCTAGTGAAAAGCGGTAAACTCCACGAGGCAGAAACCCAAATTTAGGTAGGGGAGCTTCCCGGAAGAAAAACGAACTAACGGGAAGAACGCTATAATAGCGTTAGATAGATGGTTTCCTAAAACAGAAACTGGCTTATGGTTTCTAAAGAAGTCTGTTTTAAATATATGCGACTCCGTAGCTCAGCTGGATAGAGCGTTTGACTACGAATCAAAAGGCCGCAGGTTCGAATCCTGCCGGGGTCACCAGTTTATTAAGTTACTAAATTATGACCTACTAGCTCAGTCGGTAGAGCACCTGACTTTTAATCAGGGTGTCGATGGTTCGAATCCATCGTGGGTCACCATATTTGGGCGATTAGCTCAGCTGGGAGAGCGCCTGCCTTACAAGCAGGATGTCGGCAGTTCGATCCTGTCATCGCCCACCATAAAAAATTAGGCTTCGTTGGCTTATCGGCCAACGAAGCCTAATTTTTTATGTATAAAGGCAAATGATAAATATAGTTATGATAAAGCCTAAACGTCCTGGGGTAATTCCCTTAGGCCGTTTAGACTTTATCATAACTGAAGGGTACGAGGCCGCTATCATAAAACCTAATTTTGGACGCCTACTTTCTGTTTACTTAATATAGATTATTCGGAACTAGAAAAATAGTTACCATAAAAAAAGACGATTTTTAATAGGTGAAATAAATTGTTTGTTGGCTTATTGTAAATGAAGAAGCTTGGCTGTGTAACGTTGAGTGATTTGAATACTTTTTTGCATCATGTTACTACTTGATAAAAAGGGGGCATATAGTCCTAGTAGTTTTTGTCGTATTTTGAGCCATTAGTCTCAAGGAAAATGGTAAACAACAGAAAATATAATATATTAGTGAATATAGATAATGTCCTAGTAGAGATGTATTAGGAAAAATATTAGGGGGTGGATTTATTGAAAAAAATTATTTTAATCTTAGTGCTGGTGTTAAGTTGTACTTCCATCGTTTTTGCCGCAGATGGACAGGATGAGGCGAAAAATTCATTTGCAAAAACGATGGAACAAAGAAGAGAGAAAGCAATTAGTGAGTATGGTGATGCTCTAGCGAATAATCCAAATGATGCAGTTATTTATTGTAAACGTGGAAGAATATCTTCTAGTAGAAAAGACCAATATGATTTAGCGTTTAGTGACTACGATATGGCAATTAAAATTAATCCAAAATATGCGTATGCTTATGTTAGCCGCGCAGAATTGCATAATAAAATGGAGAATATTGATAAAGCTATTGATGATTATACTCAGGCAATTGCAATCGATCCTTCTTATGAAAGTGCATATATTGGTCGAGGAGATAGCTATACTAAAAAAGGACGATATGACTTAGCAATTAATGATTTTAACAAAATAATTAAGATTTCACCGAAGAAGCCTGATGGTTATGGGAAATTAGAAAATCTTTATGAGAAACAACACTTATATCAAGAGGCGATCACTGTATATCGCAAGTTTATTCTAACAATAGAACAAAATGATAATTCGATATATTTACCGATGGTCTCAATTCTTAAAGATAAAATTCGTGAATTGGGCGGGAATCCTTGAGCGCGGTTATTGATATATTTTAACTTTCGAGTTGTTGCGTGATGAATTATTTTTAAATTATGTACCCTGCTGAAATGGCGGGTATTTTTTTTTGACGGTTGTCACATACAAATTTAAATAATGAGTACTGAACAAACCTTTATATTCGAAACACGGTAACTTTTGGGAAACCTACTAACATAAATACAATGAACCTACAATAAAGTGCGTACTTCACAATAATAATTAGTCATGTTAACATGAATTTAAAAGAAATTAATAGACTATTTTGGCAAATCAATAAACGAGAAACAAATTAAACTATAAGACTTTGAGCAGCATTTATGCTGTGAGAGTTGAGTAAATTTAAGCGAGAATATAAGGAGGAAATATGAAGGAGTACCCTAATCTCTTTAGCCCAATAAAAATAGGTAATGTAATTTTTAAGAATCGATTGGTCATGGCCCCATTGACCAGTGATAATTGTGTGGTTGACAATCGTCCATCAGAACAAAGTATTGCTTTCTATTCAGCTCGCGCTAGAGGCGGATTTGCCCAGGTAACGCTAGGTGAAGTGGATGTTGATACTGACTATGCTTGCCGGACAGATGCTTTTAATATAATTTCTGATCCGAATCCAAAGTATTGGCACTCGGGAGCTTATAATGAAGTAACAATGGCGATTAAGGAGCATGGGGCGATTGCATCAATTGAAATTAATCACACCGGCGAGGCTAATCATCCTAAAAACATTATTGACCATAAGAATCCGATAGGTCCCACCGGACATATTCGAGAAGACGGCATAACTATAGACGAAATGGACGAAGCGATGATGAATCAGGTAGCTGATAACTTCGCTAAGGCGGCCCAATATGTAGAGCTTATTGGTTTCAATATGTGTATGGTTCATGGCGGGCATGGCTGGTTATTAGGGCAGTTTCTGTCGCCGCTTACCAATAAAAGAACGGATAAATACGGTGGCAGCCAGGAGAATCGCGCTCGCTTTCCCCTAATGGTTATCGATAGAATTAGGCAGGCGGTTGGAAAAAATTTTCTTATTGAGTACCGGGTTAGTGGCGAGGAATTGGTTGATGGCGGTTTAACGATTGATGATGTTGTAGATTTTGCCAAAAGGATCGAGAATAAAGTTGACATTATCCATGTATCGGTTGGAATATATCATTTACATGTGGAATCCAGAACTTTTTCGTCGATGTATCACCCCCATGGTTGTAATGTTCATCTGGCAGAAGCGATAAAGAAAGCGGTTAGCACTCCCGTAGCTGTCGTTGGTGGAATCAACGATCCGGCTATGGCTGAGCAAATTATTGCCGAAGGTAAAGCTGATCTCGTCGCCTTAGGCCGACAAGCCTTAGCCGATCCGGAATTTCCTAATAAAGCCATTACCGGACGCACTGACGAAATAGCTCCTTGTTTACGATGCGGCTGTTTCAGTCCGATGCCGCAAGAGGAAGGAAAAATAACGCCGCCGCATACGTTTCAATGTACCGTTAATCCGGTAACAAGCAAAGAATTCAGAATGCAACTGGAACCAGCGGCTAAAAGTTCCAAGAAGGTGATGATTGTCGGCGGCGGTCCTGGTGGAATGTATGCGGCTATTACTGCGGCTGAGCGCGGCCATAAGGTTACTTTGTTCGAAAAAACCAACTCGTTGGGCGGAGCTTTGAAATTTACTGACTATGACCGATATAAGGATGATCTAAGACGGTATAAGGATTCACTCATTACTAGAATTAATAAACTAAATATAACTGTTAAGTTAAATACTGAGGTTACTACCAATTTAGTGGAGCAGGAAAATCCGGATGCGTTGATTGTTGCTGTGGGTTCCAGCCCAATCGTTCCCAATGTTTCGGGAATAGCCGGTTCAAATGTAATGCAGGCCCTTGATGTATATTGGAATCCGGAAAGGGTTGGTGCTAAGGTAGTAATGATTGGCGGTGGTCTGGTAGGCTGTGAGACCGGACTGCATCTGGCGGCGCTTGGTAAATCGGTTACGGTAGTAGAAATGATGGACAAACTAGCTCCCGATGCTACCGAAAGTCACCGAATTGCTTTATTTGATACTATGGATGGTAAAATTACCGCTAAGACTGAAACAAAATGTATCGCGATAACTTCTTCCGGCATTACCGTTGTCAATAAAGCCGGAGTAGAAGAAGTTATCACGGCAGATACAATCGTTTACGCTGTTGGTATGCGCGCTCATTCGAATATGGCCTTTGAGTTGTGTAAAGCAGCGCCAAAACAGTATTTCTTTATCGGTGACTGCGTAAGTCCTCGTAAAGTTAAGCAGGCCGTACATGAAGGTTTCCATGCCGCAATGGATGTTTTCTAATTAAATAGTATATATGTTCTTAAAGAGCACAACTGGCTTCGCGACGTTTGTTTCGAAGCCAGTTGTGCTTTACGTTTGCCAAAATAATTTTAGTAAAAGTAAACAATAATTAAATAATATTACATTCCTTTATTTGGTTAGTATTAATAACTTGATAAGTTATTAATAGTTCATTTTGCTTGTGATTGTGCATATATTCCTACCATGGGAATTTTTGCTTTTGTGCCAAATTTTATAGGCATAAGCAAAAATAAAAAATGCACGCAAATAAATCACAAAGCGAGGTCATGTCGATGAGTATTAAGAAAAAAATTCTAGGTGTGACAGTTGGCATGGTTACTGTCCTGTCTATCTTCGTCCCGCTTACTCAGGAAACTGCTAATAAGTTAATAGCAAAAGCCGATGTTTGGCAGAATTCTGTAAGAAGCGACAGCACAGATACCGGTAGCAGGCAGGTTATTGTTGGCGGGACAGTGTTTGCCGCACCGCATGGGCCAGGACCGGGACCTGATGGGCACCCCCGCTACATTCCGAATGTTCCCGAAGGAGATATTTTCTGTGTTCCTTACATTGATACAACCCACATCTTTGACGGTGTCTTTGCCGCCCAAGATGGTTGGGTTTATCTTGAGCGAAGTGATTTCAAGAAAGATCCACAAAAAATGGTGGATGCCATCAACGATGCGGCCTGTGAAACTGCTGTTGGGAAAAAGAAAATTGAAATCTGCATGGGAGTTTTGGGTAGAGAAAGCTCCGACGCACAAAGCACCGAAGCAAAGGCTAAATTTTGGGTGGTGAATGTCTATAGCGAGGGTGAGACAACCGGTGTTGCAATAGATGAAAAATTCTATTCCAAGTCGGAATTGCAAGAAAAAGCCCAGCGCATTAGATTGAATATGGTCACTGACAAGATGAACTCTCAGTTCTGGAGACGGTTTAGTGAAGAAGTAGATATGGGGATTAAGCTAATTGATCAGTTTTACGACAAAAAAATGTGGAATAAGGTTGGACAGAGAGCTGGCGAAGAGCTAATTAACCGCGGAACGGGCAGCATTATGGACCATATTTTTGGCGGTCCTCGTTTTTAATACTTAAAGTACATGCCACTTGCTGACATAAGAAGTGGCATGTACTTTTGTTGAACCTAGTGGATGAGTAGGAGGTATATTGTCTGTTAAAATAGACGCCCCCGGCAAAACCCATGTTTGTATTGACAGGACAATTGTAAAATGGTACTATTTGTTCTAATAGAATATTTTAAATGCAATGAGCAGAAACATACTTCCTAAACGGCAAAGACGGCTGAGTAATCAGCAAGTGAAGTGGTAACGCGGAGGACTATCCTTCGTCTTCAACACAAATAGGTGGAGGAGACGAAGGATTTTTTAATTTTACCTAAGACCATGGAAAAGCATCGCCAGGTCTTTCCCAAAAAGAGCCGCAGTTGCCATGAGCACGATATGGAAGTGCAGGCTCAGGATAAAATCAGTATAAAAGAAAGGGGAAATAATTTTATTATGAATGGCTTAACGCTGCTGTGTATTGCATTAATTGTTTGTGCCAGTGGTTATTTCATCTACGGTCGTTGGTTGACTAAGGTCTGGGGTATTGATCCCGAGGCTAAAACACCGGCATATCGTTTTGAAGACGGTAATGACTATGTGCCTTCGTCTAAGTTCACGGTATTTGCTCATCAATTTTCCTCTATTACCGGTGCGGGCCCGGTTACGGGGCCGATTATTGCCGCAATGTTTGGCTGGGCACCAGTCATGCTCTGGTTGATGATTGGCGGGATTTTCTTTGGTGCTGTTCAGGATTTTTCCGCTTTGTATGCTTCCGTTAAAAATGAAGGTAAGTCTATAGGGATGTTGATTGAAAGATATATTGGCAAAACCGGAAAGCAGATGTTCTTGTTGTTTTCCTGGCTGTTTACCCTACTGATAATAGCGGCGTTTGCCGACATCGTTGCTAGTACCTTCAACGGCTTTGATGCTAAGGGTCTGCAGGCTACACCAAATGCTGCGGCAGCTTCTATTTCAATGCTATATATTGTTGTTGCTATCTGTTTTGGACTTTTTCTAAAAAAATATCCGCTGTCAGAAAAACCAAAACTAGTAATCGGTATTATACTAATTCTTGGTATGTTGGCAGTAGGTATCGCATATCCGCTTTATTTTGATAAGTCAACCTGGATTTATGTTATCTTTGCTTATATATTTATGGCGGCGGTTATGCCGATGTGGCTGCTGATGGAACCTCGTGACTATTTGAGTTCCTTCTTACTGCTGGGGATGATTGTGAGCGGCGTGATCGGTGTTATCTTTACCAATCCAACTATCGAACTTCCCGCCTTCGTTGGCTTTGAAGTAAGTGGTAAGCCTCTGTTTCCGATACTTTTTATAACCATTGCCTGTGGCGCAGTTTCCGGCTTTCATAGCTTGGTCTCTTCCGGGACTTCTTCCAAAACAATTACTAATGAAAAAGATATGTTGTTTGTTGGCTATGGCTCGATGATGATTGAGTCTATTCTGGCAGTTGTTGCGTTGATTGTTGTTGGCGCTGCCGCTACCGGCGGTGTGATGCCCAAAGGTACGCCGTTTCAAATATTTTCAGCTTCTGTTGGAAATTTCCTGTCAATGTTCGGTCTGCCACGTCATATAGCTACTTGTGTTATCACGATGTGCGTATCGGCACTGGCATTGACTACCCTGGATTCCGTTGGCCGTATTGGACGAATGTGTTTCCAGGAGTTATTTACAAGTGTTACGACTGATCCGCTGAAGATGTCACTATGGCAGCGGGTATTGACGAATAAATACGTTGCTACAATTATCACGTTATTCTGTGGCTATTTGCTTTGCTTGGGTGGTTATATGAATGTTTGGCCGTTATTTGGGGCAGCCAATCAATTATGTGCGGCGCTAGTGTTAATCGCATTGGCTGTTTTCCTGAAAGTCACTGGACGCAAAGGGAAGATGCTCTATATACCGATGTGCTTTATGCTTGTCGCTACCTTGCTTGCTTTGCTGATGTCAATCTACGGCATCGTCAAAAAAATATTCTTTGTTGGTGGTTTTGCCTTTTTGACAGATGGCTTGCAGTTAATCGTGGCCATTGCCTTGATTATTTTGGCACTATTGATTGTCTATCATAGTGTTGGCAGATTATTTGCTTCTTCTACCAGTGTACCAAGTCAGGCTAAAAACATATAAAAGATGAACAATTACCCAAGGAAAACTAACTGATAATACTACGTTAAAAAGATGTATACTATAAAAGTTAAAGAAGCATCAGCCTTTTTCGATATAAGAGGTTGGTGCTTCTTTTAAGTTCTGTTATGATGAAAGGAGAAGCTAAAACTAAGAAATTAATATAGTGGAGAGGAAACCGAATATGCCGATTACATTAGACGATAAACTGGTTGTTGCTATATCCTCACGGGCGTTGTTTGATTTAGATGAGAGCAATGAAGTCTTTGAAAGCAAGGGCTTAAACCAATACACAAAATATCAGTTGGAACATGAGGACGAACAATTACGCCCCGGCGTGGCATTTCCTTTGATAAAACGACTATTGGCTTTGCGCTATCCAGAAACTGAAGAAAGTGCTGTGGAGATAATATTGGTATCTAAAAATGATCCCAATACCGGTCTTAGGGTATTTAACTCCATCGAACGGTATGGGCTGAATATTACCAGGGCGGCCTTCACTAATGGGAGATCGCCGTATCCATATCTGAGTACCTTTAAAACCGATTTGTTTTTGTCGGCAAATCCGGAAGATGTAAGGCTGGCTTTGGCACAAGGCCATGCTAGCGCAACAATTTACACCGGATTACAAATTAAAGATGATGAAACAAACGAAATACGAATTGCTTTTGACGGGGATGCCGTATTATTTAGCGATGAAGCAGAAAAAGTGTTTCAAGAGCAGGGGCTTGAAGCTTTTCAACGCTATGAAGTGGAGAAAAGTGATATTCCGTTGCCGCCGGGACCGTTTAAAGCTTTTCTTGAAGCTGTAAACAAGGTTCAAGACTGGTATCGGGAAATGCCGGATAAGCCAATAAGGACAGCGCTAGTAACAGCAAGAAGTGCGCCAACGCACAAGCGGGCGATAAAGACGTTACGATCATGGGGAATAAATGTAGATGAGGCATTTTTCCTAGGCGGAATGGATAAAGCACCTTTCTTGGAAAAATTCCGGCCACATATCTTTTTTGATGATCAGCAAGCTTATTGCCAAAATGCCGCCAATCTTGTACCGACGGGACATGTGCCTGGGGGAATAAAAAATATTACCCTAAGGCAGGGTATGTAAACAACAGGAAATGAACCAAATTTAGGCTGAAATGTACTAATATGCTGGACTCAATTTGCTTTGTTTTCTGAAAGAACCAGCCGTAGCCCAAGCCGGCAATGGTTCCCCAGATACTATAGGCTATCCCGCCGGCATAGTGAGCAAAGCCAAACAGCAGGGAAGCAATAACTAAGGCAAGCAAATTGCCCCACTTAAAGTTTATAAAAACCACCGCAAGGTTTTTTTGGATAAAGCCGCGGAAAATCGCTTCTTCGGCCACACAGACAAAGAGCAAGTTGGTTATTAGCCAAATCGGCAAGCATGCTGGCAGTTTGGGATCAAAATGAACTTCGCCGGCAAGCCGGGCAAGAAGAACAAGGATAAAAATAAATTTTATGGCCATGGGGATGGTTTGCTTACAGACAGCAAGCCATTCTGTTTTTTTTGTCAGTAATGGTTGCGTTAACCCCAGAATAAATAGCCCGACTATGGTCTTGTCATAATTAAGATACAGTGTAAATGGGATTCCATCTTGGCTAATAGCTACATTGGATAATACTTTCAGATTATGAAAGTAAGGAAATAAGTGGGCCCCTAAGCCACAAGACAAAAGGAGAATTACGATACTGGCAATTACTCGCCATACCAAAGGTGCGTTCTTTTGTTTGAAATAATGCAAGGCATACGCTAAAGTAAAAATTGGAAATACAGCATACATGTCAAGCTGCTTACTCACTAAGCCGAAAATACACGCCAGGGCAAAGGTTATAATCCATAGGGGGATTTTGGGTTTATAAGGTATCCAGAGAAAGACAACAGCCATAAACAAAAAACAATAGCAACAAGTTGTTAATCCCGGTAACAGCTCTGTGTCTATAATAGCGCACCTCCTCAATTACTATAAAAGCCTGACAAATGTCAGGCGTAGTGTACTAGGAAAATATCAGGAAATTTATGCGATTTTACCACCGCTATTATAACACAGAAATCAATAGTTGGTACACTAATTTGCTAGCACTCTGTTTTTTGGTTATACGTTAACAGCGTAATAGCTAAATAAGTAAGGCGCTCCTCTCTTTATACCGGGTGATTAAAAACTCCGAATGAACGTTAATAATACCGTTAATAGCCTGCAGTTTGTGGATATAGCGCTCCGCATGCGCTTGATCGTCTAGCAAAGCGTGAACATGTAAGTGCGGGCGACCGCTCATTTGATACACGTTGGTAATTTCATCTGCTTCGAGAAGTTCGTTGGCAACTGCGTCCAGCTTAGACCACTCAACTTCGATATCAAAATATATTGATAGTAGCTTTCCGGCTTTCAAGGGGTTTATCACTACGGTAAATCGCTCAATAATGCCTCGGGCTACTAATTGATGAATCCTTTCACGGACTGCCGCACGGGTTAGATTAACCAAACGTCCCAGATCGGCATTACTCAAACGGCCATTCTCAGATAAGTATTTCAATATTTTGGTGTCAACTTCATCGACGTTCTTTAACTGCATGCCTAAAGGTCTCCTTTTATCACATTTATCTATCCATTGTAAAAAAAGATAATTTAATATTGATTCATTGTATATTTTATTTTATACTTATGGTATTGGATTTTCAATATATTAATGTAATCGAAATATAATAATTGGCTCAAGAATATTCCAATCAGCCATATTTTGAGGTGTAACATATGACAATTCTTGCAATTAAAATTCTACTTATTTCCATTTTCGCCGGCGGACTTGGTTCCATTCTGGGGCTTGGTGGAGGAATCATTGTCACCCCGGCGCTAACCTTGTTGTTTGGAATTGATATTCAACATGCTATCGGTGCCAGTTTGATTTCGGTTATCGCCACTTCCAGTGGTGCGGCTATTGCCTATCTTCGCGACCGCATAACCAATATTCGCGTTGGTATGTTTTTAGAAATTGCTACTACGGTTGGTGCAATTACCGGAGCAATTATTAGCGGACTTATCCCACCTAGTTTATTATACATAATTTTTGGGGTGCTTTTACTTTATTCTGCCCTTGCTATGATCAAAAAAGTAAAGCAGGAGGTACCGGGAGAAGTAGTTGCGCACAAACTTGCCCAGGTATTAAAACTACAAGGAAGCTATTATGACAAAACCTTGCAAAAGCAAATTCCTTATAATGTCAGTAATGTATATGGCGGTTTCGGTGTCATGTATGGAGCCGGCGTAATCTCCGGACTTTTGGGAATTGGCAGTGGCAGTTTTAAGGTTATGGCGATGGATGTCTTTATGAAACTTCCTTTAAAAGTTTCCAGTGCAACCAGCAACTTTATGATGGGCGTTACTGGTGCTGCAAGCGCAGGTATTTACTTGTTTCGCGGTGACATCCATCCTGCTACGGCAGCTCCAGTGGCTCTTGGCGTATTGATTGGCTCCACAATCGGCGCGCGAATTATGCAGCGGTTAAAGAGTAAAACAATCCGCAAATTATTTATTCCGGTATTGATTTATGTAGCATTAGAAATGATAGTTCAAGGCTTAGGGGTGAAATTTTAATGCAAATGGAATGTAAAAAGGACAACGATCTTTATGATATTGAAACTTTTGTGGGCCGTTCCCTTCAGCTTGGGGTTGTGATAAGCGCTACCGTTATTGTCGTCGGGATGATCCTTTTTATTGCCAGCGGTGAAGGCGGATTTCCTGGGGACACCTATCCCACGAGTTTCTCCACGATTTGGCAAGGTGTTCTTGCTTTAAAGCCCTACGCTATTATCTTATTAGGATTAATTCTCCTTATATGTACACCAATTTTTCGCGTAGGCATATCTATCCTAGTTTTCTTTAAGGAAAAAGATTGGTTGTATGTAGGTATCTCTTTCATAGTTTTTATAATTTTAATTAGCAGCTTTATTTTTGGCAAATAACCTGGAATGTGTATAAAAACAGCTTTTAAGCCGTAACGCTTAAAAGCTGTTTTTTAGTTACAAAGTTAATGCTGTTACTGTATCGAGTTCCTTTATGAATAACGGAATAGATGGATTATCGTAATCTTTTCGCCAAGCAACAATGGAGTAAGCCAAATCTCCGTCTCCTTCAAGTTCGATAAATTTTAGATTGGGATTTATATAGGCATTAAAAAAATAATGAGGGAGTAATGCCACCCCGACCCCCGCTTCAATCATTAATAGGACAGTTTCGGGATCTCGGTGTTGACTAATGATTTTTGGGGTGAAATGTCCTTTAGTTATACAAAAATCCAGCATACGCTCGAAAGCGCCGTGATATTCCTGGGCATCAATAGTGACAAACGATTCATGGGCTAAAGACGAGAGATTAATAGCTGACTCGTTAGCTAATGAATGTTCACGGTGTAAGACAATACAAATTTGGTCACTGCAGATTGTTTTCCATTCAAAATCAGGTATTTGCTGCAGCTTGTATGACTCGGTAAACGCTATATCCAATAAACCAAGTTTTAGGCTGGAATTAATTGTCTCGGTGCTATTTTGTGTAAATGTTAAGTCAATATTTGGGTAGTTATGGCGAAAATTTCGGATTAGTTCAGGAAGAAACCGTTTTTCATTTGGTCCGAGAAAACCTACTTTTAAACTTCCGACAAAGCCAGAAGCGGCATGCTGTGTTTTGCGAATGGCTTCTTGGGTAATAGAAACCATAAGTTTTGCTTCGCGCAAAAATACACTTCCAGCCGGTGTGAGTTGAACTGACCGGTTATTGCGAATAAATAATTGGACAGCTAATTGTTTTTCTAGCGCCATAATTTGTTGGCTCATAGCAGTTTGGGCAATAAAATGCTCTTTGGCGGCTTTAGTAAAATTAAGATGCTCAGCAACTGAAATGAAATACTGAATTTGGCGAATATCCATGATGAACTCCTTAGAAAACCAGCTTTATCTTGTATATTGTTATTATATATCGCTGGCGAATTGTTGGCATTAATAAGTTTTTCTTCTCATTCCACTTAATTTATATGTTATACATTGGCTCGTTACTAGAGTATCATACAAATTGTGATTTTTGTAACTATGTTTTATCGATTAAAAGATAAAACATAGAAAACCAACGCTAATGTTTTTTGGCATGGATATGTCAGAAGTTTATAAGAAAAAAAGTGGTGAAATTTAATTAAATAAATAATGGAGGGAAATTATGAAAATTTTAGCAGTTACCGCAGGAAGAAAAAATGGAAATGGTGAAATTTTAACCAAGGCAGCATTGATGAGAGCTGAAGAACTTGGGGCAGAGGTTAAGCTGATTAATCTCCATGATTACAACATTAAACCATGTTCGGGGTGTGAATATTGTACAGTTAAGTTTACGCAAAAAGGTGAGGCTCCTGAATGCGCATATAAGAATATCGACGATATGGATTTGATTATGCGTGAATGGCTGGAGGCCGATGGAATTATCGTAACGGTTCCTGCCTATTCCTTTATGCCGGCTGGGATTTATCGGGTATTTACTGATCGCTTTTTAGCTTATGAGCCAAATTTTCATAAACAAGTAGGTAATTCTGCTTACTTTCGTCATCGTGTGGGGGGCATTATCGGTAATGGTGGATCTACCCGCAGCTGGATGTCATTGACTTTGGAAAGTATTAACATCACCTTGTTATCACAAGATATTAAAGTAGTGGATCAAGTTCTGGTAACTCGCGCTCCAAGACCGGGACAAATTCTGCTTGATGAAGCGGCGCTTGTTAGGGCAGCTAAGTTGGGGGAAAACGTGGTAAAAGGAATTGAAAATTATAATGAAGTAACTTTTCTCGGTGATGAAAAATTAGGTTGGTGTCCGGTATGTCATTCAAATATTTTATCTTTAGGAGAACCTCATTGGAACGAAGGCGGCTTTACCATTGAATGTCCGATTTGCCATTGCGGCGGCGATTTAGTCAAAGATGAAACTGGAAAATGGAAGTTTGTTATTGCTGAAGACGGTTATAGAAAATCGATGTTAGATGGCCGGGGCGCCAAAGATCATTTCTTTGAAATACAAGATACGATGAAAAAATACTTTACTGATATGGACATAATTGAAGAAAAACGTAGAAAATACTCGGAATACAAGCCGTCAACAATTGCAAAAAATAAGTAGGCATAAAGCAACTTAGATAATAACAAAAAACCGCTATTAGAGCGGTTTTTTTCATTGTAAGCTCCCTCCTTGTCTACCGTACTTTTCCTTAGAAAAAGTTCACAATTATTTTTAATAAGAAAATCTTTACAATGTTATATAACGTTGTTATACTAAAAATATAACAACGTTATATAGAGTGTAAGCTGACTTTTTTACCCGGCGATTTGTTAAAAACAGAGGAGGTTTATTATGAAGATTGTTGTTCTCAACGGGAGTCCTAAGGGCGAGACTAGCGTCACGATGCAGTATGTTGCTTTCATTCAAAAAAAATTTCCCCAGCATGAATTAAAAATAGTCAACATAGTTCCGCAAATTCGTCAGCTAGCAAGTGGTGGGCAGGCCTTCGATGAAGTAATTGAAACGATAAAAAGCGCTGACGGTATCCTGTGGGCTTTTCCTTTGTATGTGTTTTTGGTTCATTCTAACTATAAGCGATTCATCGAGCTGATATTCGAGCGTGAGGCAAAAGCTGCATTCCAAGGTAAGCATACCGCGCTGCTGACAACGTCAATTCACTTTTATGATCATACAGCTCACAATTATATGCATGGTATTTGCGATGATCTGGATATGAAGGTTTATGCTTCTTATTCAGCTGAAATGCGTGATTTATTTAAAGAAAAAGAAAGAGAAAATTTGCTTCAATTTTTTAATGGCTTCTTTGATGCAATCGATAGGGATGCCTCCGCAAGTAAGCTGTATTTGCCGCTTATAGTAAATGGTTCAGAATATACTCCAGGAACGGCTCAAGTAGCTTTTGATACCGAAGGTCAAAAAGTAGTGCTTGTAACAGATGCTGAGGAGCAGCATACGAATTTAAATAAGATGATTGAAAAATTTGTTTCACATTTCGATGTGAATGTAGAAATAGTCAATTTGCACAACATTGATATTAAAGGCGGCTGTCTCGGCTGCATTCGCTGTGGGTATGATAATACTTGCATATATAGTGGAAAAGATGGATTTATTGATTTTTATAATAGTAAATTAAGAAGTGCTGACATCTTAGTTTTTGCGGGGGCGATTCGTGATCGATATCTATCTTCATTATGGAAGACGTTTTTCGACCGGGGATTTTTCAATACTCACATACCTGCCCTAGCAGGAAAGCAAATGGCCTTTTTGATTAGCGGCCCCTTGGGGCAACTGCCTAATCTCAGACAGATTTTTGAAGCTTATACGGAATGGCAGCGGACTAATCTGGTGGGGATAGTGACGGATGAGGCTGGTGATTCTAAGGCGTTGGATCAAGCGCTACAAGAATTGGCTAGGCGAAGTATAGCATATGGAAAGAGTAACTATATTAAACCGGCTACTTTCCTAGGCGTGGGCGGCGTTAAGATTTTTCGGGATGAAATATGGGGACATCTACGGTTTCCATTTGTGGCGGATCATAAATTTTATAAGAGCAATGGAGTATATGACTTTCCGCAGAATAATTATGGTAAGAGGCTACGTAATTTTTTAGTTGGTTGGGTAATTAAATTACCAGTAGTCCGGAAAAAGGTTTATAGCAATTTAATGATAACTAAAATGATTGAGCCTTATAAAAAATTACTTAGTAAGCTATGAGGATTCTGATGGAGGAATTATGACAGATAACATTGAGCAAACAAATACGCGGGCAGTGATTCTGGAACAAGCCCGCCAGCTTTTTTTGTCATTGGGGTATAATAAAACAACAATGCGGATGATTGCAGATGCTGCGGGAATTTCGACTGGGCCCTTGTATTTTTACTTTAATAGTAAAGCAGAGGTGTTTTTTTATATTTGTAGTGAGGCTTTTGATCGTCTAATTGATGATTTTCGCCAAGCTGCTGAAAATGATGGTCATGCAGGAGTACGCCTGCGCGATATTTATTACGCCTATAAATCTTTTTATTATCGAGAACCGCAGCTCTTTGAAATTATGCATTTAGCAACTAATCCGATGAATGGCATTGGTCTTCCGCAACCATTAGAAGAGACGCTAAACCGGAAATCTGAAGATATGGTTAAAGTTATGGAGAAGGTAATTCAAGAGGGAATTTCCCGTCAGGAAATACGGCCTGTTGACCCGTGTCGATTGGCATTATATCTATACTCTGTTGCAGAAGGCGTTTTTCTCTCTAACAGCAGAGGGATTTTACAGCAGTGCGATATTAGTCTTGACGAAATGATTGATACGGCAATTGATTTAGTCGGATTAGGAATGATTGGTCTTCGAGAAAATATCTGTTAATGATTTTAAGACAAAGTCTTTGTTTATGTAATGGCGAATGTTGAAACTTATGTTTGCAGATACTAATTTTAGATTTACCGATTTATATCAAACGTTATAACAGGAGCTAGTATGCAAATCATTATAACCAATCCGGCATGGGGGCTTGTGACGGTAATTTGTGTGTTTGTTATTTTGATAATTTTAATACTTTTAATTAAGCCTATTTTAAGGTATAGCATTAAAAAAATAACTAATCATGCGTTAGAGATATTATTGACTGATAAGTATACGCAGAACCTGGCGGAGTTTTTGCCTTCGCTGAAGCGGTTTTCGGTTTTAAATGCAATAGAATTAAGTCTGCGTACAGAAGAAGGACAGGTAATTACAAGGCCGTTAGGTTCGCCAAAACATTTTCTCGGTTATGAAAATTTGATGTTTTCGCCCACGCAAATGACTAAACTGCCCTTAACTGAAGGTACTCCGGTAAATATGAGCGTAACCATCGGGCCAACGGCGGAAAAGCCTCTTACAATAAGTATGCCCTTAATGATTAGCGCCATGGGTTATGGTTTGGCTCTTAGTGAAGAAGCTAAGCGAGCTCTGGCAAGAGCTGCAAAAAAACTTCAAACAGTAACTAATTCTGGTGAAGGACCGTATTTGCCGGAAGAACGGGAAGAAGCCGATAAATATGTTTTGCAGATTTGTCGCTGGTCGTGGGGAGAAAGAACGAATGAGCAGATAGCAGCTGCGGATATGTTAGAAGTTCAGATGGGCCAGGGGGCAGACATAGGAACCGCCAGGATTAAAGCGAAAGAACTTCAAGGTAGAGCGCAGGAACTTGCCGGAATAATTCCTGGTCAGTCGCCGGCATCTTTACCTGCACCGCCGGGAGTTCAAAAACCTGAGGATTGGCCTGCGTTTATGAAAGATCTTCGTAAAAAAGCAAACGGTATTCCGATAGCTTTAAAATTGATGGCAACTGATCATTTGGAGGAAGATCTATCGATAGCGGTAGATTTGGGGGTTGATGTTGTTGTTATTGATGGGGCTGGTGGAGGCTCTCATGCATCTACGCCAATTAAGCAGGATGATTTCGGGATTCCGAGTTTATATGCTTTAATTAGGGCTAAACGATTTTTAGCTAATAGACCGATTAGTCTAATCATTGCGGGGGGGCATTTTACGCCGGGCCAGTGTCTGAAAGCATTGGCGCTAGGGGCGGATGCCATTTATCTTGGAACTTTGCCGCTCTTTGCCTTGGCGCATAATCAGTCGGCAAAAGTCACGCCGTGGGAACCGCTTACAACTCTTGTATATTATGATTCTCCAACTAAAACGCAGCTTAACATCGAGCAGGCTGCTGACAACGTGGTGAAACTGTTTACCTCGATGGTATTAGAAATGCAGGAAGCTATGCTTGCATTGGGAAAGACCACTTTGAAACAGCTTACGCCTGAAGATCTGGTTGCATTGGATACAGAAACATCATGTATTACGGGCGTAAAGCTAGCGTTTGGGAAGCGGCAGATATCTGAAAAACCTGAAAACCGTATTAGTGATAAAGTGGTTTCGGACTTTATTATTGACAAACAGCCAATGAATTTTAAAGCTATGCGGCTAAAAAAAACTAAAAAGTTGATTGTAAAAAAACTATAGGAAATACGACAGCTATGAGTAAGATGGTTTTATTCTTACTCATAGCTGTTTTTTATATTTCAGTTAATAAGTTAAGGCAGGTATAATAAAAATTAGATTATTGCAAATGTTATTATTTTATTGCAATTTTCGTTTTAAGCCAATAAAAATTGGTTTTTATTCAGAAAATATGTTTGATATTTCGTTAAGGTTTGGCAGTTTAAAAATCAATTGAGGCTTATTGATAAAATGGAGGTTTTTATGAAAGTAGCATTGTATGAGGGCGTCAGGTCAATAAAAATTGAAGAAAGGCCAAAACCTACGGCCGGCCCGGGCGAGGTTGTCGTTAAGGTCAAGTATTGCGGAATTTGTGGTACTGATACGCATGCTTATATGCATGAAGGCTTGATGACTCCGGGAACTGTATTTGGTCATGAAACGGTGGGGATAGTTGAAGAGATTGGCAGCGGCGTTGAAGGTTTTGCGGTTGGTGAAAGGGTAGCGGTTGGTGCGCCGGGGTCATGCCCGGAAGGTTGTTATTTTTGCCGGAGTGGCAGGTCAACGTTGTGCGTGAATGGGTTTGCCCGGACGTTGGGCATTGGTCCGGGTACGCAAGGTGCCTATGCCGAGTATGTTTTAGCTAAATATCCGAATAGAATGTTAATTAAAATACCAGAAAAGGTTAAATTTGAAGAAGCTGTTTTGTTTGATATTTTTTCAACGGCCTATCATGCTTTTCGTCGGTCAAGTTTTAAGGGCGGACAGAAGGTGGTTGTAGTAGGGGCAGGGGCGATTGGGTTATCAATGGTTCAAATTCTAAAAGCGACAGGGGCCGATTATATTACCGTTCTTGATCTTGACGCTAAAAAGCGAGAGTTTGCACTGAGCATGGGGGCTGACTTAGCGTTAAATCCTATCGAATATCCTGATATAAAAGGTAAGCTGAACGAAGTTTATAACGGACTGGGGCCGGATATTGTATTTGAATGCGCCGGCAATCCTAAGGCGGTAGGAACTGCGGTAGATGTATGCCGTCCTGGCGGAGAGGTTATTTTGATTGGAACAAATCCCGAACCATTATCGACAATAAATGAAATTCAGATTGGTTTATTTGAATTGGATGTAAAAGGCTCGTTTGCCTATAATGAGGATGAAATACGAACTGTTTTGGGCTTTATGGAAAAAGGTAAAATTAATACCAATAAAATGCTTAATAAGATTGTAAAACTTGATGATGTTCAGGCTGCGCTGGAAGAGTTGTCGAAGACGACGGAGCCGGTACGGTATGCAATTAAGCTGTGAGGTTAAATATTATATTTTTGGAGGTATATTATAATGAAGAAATATGTAGATTTATTATTTAAGTCAATGGTTGCGCACGATCCGTTCATATTACCGTTGGCGGATTCCTATGCTGCAACCGAGAATTCTGAGCCGGCTGCATTAGGCGCGATGAGCTGCTGGCGCACGGTAACCGGTCTGAATTGTATTGGGCAATGTATTATTGACAAAGCGGCCGGGCAGATTTTCGTTACCGCAAATCTTGCGGAGGGCGGGATGCCGTCAGTATTTTACGGCAGATTGAAGATTGAAAATGAGACAATTTCTGAGTTGGAACTGTATATTGACAGAGCGCCGGTCGATTCCGGGTTTATCTTTAAGCCGGAAGAAATGAATACACTGCCTAAGGGCTGGACTTCGCCGATTCCGGCGGATGGCAGAGCAACCCGGGAAGAATTGTTGGCAGTTGGCAAGGCCATCTTCGATAACAGCACCGGGGTGGAGTATGAGTCATCGGAAGACTGTATCTTAATGGAGATCGGGGGAATTGTCTATGAAGATCCTGAATATCTTGAAGGCTTAAACTTCGACGGCAAAGGGAATGAATATAGGTCGCAAGAGAAAGTCACCATTCCGGCGGGGTTAGCTCCGGCCCGGCCGACGGACCCCAAAGCCCGCGTTGCGGTTATCGATGAAGAACAAGGTATTGTAGTTAGTTTCGCGGTAGTCCATGGTTATGTTGCGCCTTATGTTGTTACTAAAGAAACCGGATCGTGTTTTGTACCGGCCCAGATGATTGAGATGCATAGAGGGACGTTGAAGCCAGAAATGTTTAAGGGAAGAAAGGTCGCTCAAGAAATGCCGGCATCGGCGACAACGGTTGAAATTCTCCGGTTCCATTCCGGCAAGGTCCAAGGAATGCATCGGTATATCAACCTCCAAGGGCCCGGCGCCAGTACGCCATGGGTGGCTAAATAAGTCGATAGCAACTAAATTTTTGCGGTTGTAATAATTATAGGGATGGCGTTTTTATTTCCTTATTAAAAAGGAAATAAAAACGCCAATCTGTTTCAGTAGTCTGACCTTGAATGGAGGGGGAACATGTCAAAGTTAGCTGGAGTGATTGATACGATTGATATTATAAAAAAGACGTGTCCGGTTGATGTAGTTATTATTGTGGTGAATCGGCAAGGGGTAATTATGGGCATTGCGGCAGCGGGTTTTATGACAAACCAACCCCAGATTGGAGTTGACAGGCTGCCGAAAGAGGCCGCGGTTTACCAGGCGATGGAACAACAAAAAGTTATCACTGAAACGATGGAAATAATTAAGTCCCAGGCCTGCCCCATTGTGGAGGACGATGGAACGGTTAGTGGGGCGATGATTATGTCACAGAGTATGGAAACGCAAAATAGTCTTTATGCTGCGGCTAAAGAGTTGGCATCAGCAACTGAGCAACTGTCAGCGACAACGGAGGAGTTGGGCGGTTCGGCATCACAGTTGGCGGAAGAATTGGCAAAGGTTAAAATTAGTAGTGAGAATGTTCTGACTAATATTAATAAAACGGATGATATTTTAAAATTTGTGAGTGAGGTTGCCGCAAATTCTAATTTGCTTGGGCTTAATGCTGCCATTGAAGCGGCTCGAGCCGGAGAGCAGGGCCGGGGGTTTGCGGTTGTTGCGGAAGAAATTCGCAAAATGGCGGTGAATAGCGCTCAGTCAGTTAATGAAATCAAACATATTTTGCAAACCACGCACAGTGAAACGGTGACGGTTGTCCGAACGATTGTCAATACATCGGAGTTTGGTGAGCGTCAGGCGGCTACTACGGAGGAAATTGCCGCAACGGTCCAGGCATTAGCGGAAGCGGCCGGGAAGGTTGAACAAATTGCCGGAAAGTTATAGTTGTTGGTGACTTATGGAGGATGTAATCGTGGATAAGGCTAAATTACTTGGTGAGAGCAGAATTACTTCCTTGCTGTGGCGGTTTTCGGTACCGGCTATTGTTGGCAATTTAGTTAATGCTCTATATAATGTGGTTGATAGTATTTTTGTGGGGCAGGGTGTGGGAGAGATCGGTCTTACGGCGGTAACGATTGCTTTTCCATTGATGTTAATATTAATTGCAATAGGGATGTTTGTTGCGGCGGGAACGTCTGCTTTGGTATCCATGCGACTTGGTGAACAAAAGCTTGAGGAAGCGGAATTTATTTTAGGCAATGCTTTGACCATGATTATCGTACTTATTACGGTATCGACAAGTCTGGCCTTATGGTTTCTTGATCCGTTGCTAATAACTTTTGGGGCGACACCTGATGTTTTGCCATATGCGCACGACTTTATGAGTATCATTCTGTGGGGAAGCGCATTTTTGCATATTGCGTTTGGCTTAAATAATGTTATCCAGGCGCAGGGGGATCCGGGAACTGCGTTAAAAACGATGTTGATATCGGCGCTAATTAATATTATTCTTAATCCTTTATTTATTTTTGGTATGCATTTAGGGGTTAAGGGATCGGCGCTAGCAACGGTCATTTCTCAGGCGGTGGCAGCAATTTGGGTACTAGCTTATTTCATTAAGGGGCGTGGTTCGTTAAAGTTGCGAGTAAAGTGTCTGGCCTTACGTAAAGCTATTGTGGTTGATATTTCTAAAATTGGTGTGTCGGTTTTTCTTATGCAAATTAGCAATAGTGTAGTAATGGTTTTAATCAATAATAGTTTGGTTGTCTACGGTGGTGAACTTGCGGTGGCGGCTTATGGCATTATAAATAGGATGGTTATGTTGCTCATGATGCCGGTTATGGGGATTGTTCAGAGTGCTCAACCGATAATTGGTTATAATTATGGTGCTAGGTATTATGGACGGGTAATTCAGACTATTAGAATAGCGCTGGCTGTAGCTACGATGTTATGTATCGGCGGATTTATTGTAGTGCAGGTTTTTGCAACGGAAATTGTTTGCTTATTCAACGGTGGTCCTGAACTGGTAAAAATCGGCTCAAGAGGGCTAAAAATATTTTTGTTGATGTTGCCGTTAATCAGTCTGCCGATGGTTGGGGGAACTTATTTTCAAGCGGTCGGTAAAGCAAGTTATTCAATTGTTTTAAATTTGCTTCGGCAAGTTCTGCTGCTCATACCACTGGTCATATTTTTGCCGCCAATGTTTGGTTTAGTAGGAATTTGGGCCGCAGCACCAATTTCAGATGTTACTGCTACTGGGTTAACTATATTGCTGCTATTTAAGGAACTGAAAAAGTTAAAAGCCGATAAACGGGGCTGGGGGCAGACTGCGGCTGAAACGGATTAATTGAAGTTATAGTTGTAGGCTTTTATATTGTTAATCAAACACGAAAAATCTAGATGGTACCTCGGTCACATTGGTGACCGGGGATTTTATGTTTTTTGGGGTGAATAGTATAACGTAAAACAGCTATTTGTCTTATGGTGGACAAATAGCTGTTTTACGTTAAAAGTTTAGCCGGTTTCTTGGGGAGCAAGTAAGTCGCAGGGCGGTTGGCTTTTGATCATGTTTAAAAATAAGGGGATTATGGGGTTGGAATTGTTTGTTCGCCATACGGCTATTAATGATGTTACTCGGTCATAGTCCTCTTCCAGATCAATGAAGCGAATGGCAGGGCTGGCTTGGTTTTTGTAACAGCTAGGGAGTACGGTAATTCCTAGCTTTGCTTCAACTAATACTAACAGTGTTTCCGCTGAACTGGCTTGAGCTACGATTTTTGGTGAGACCCCGGTGTTATTGCAATCGTTTACTATTGATTCAAAGCCAGATGGATTGCTTTTTTGATCAAAGAAGACAAAAGGCTCATTTGCTAAATCGGAGCGGTGAATTGTTGCTTTTTTAGCCAGGGGATGATCGCAAGGGACTACGGCGCATAAGGGGTCAGCGAAAGCGACGCAGATATTTTCCCAAGAAAACTTTGGATCGATATTTAGGGCGTGTGAAAACTGAAACAGTATATCTACTTTTCCATTATGTAATAAATCCTGGAGGTTGTTTGTATTGTTAACTAACTTCAGGTTGATGTTGGGATAGGCAAAGAGAAAATTCCGCAGCCAATGAGGAAAGTAGTCTTTTCCAACAAGACCGTAGAAGCCTAGCGTTAAATTGCCTTGGGCATTGGCATTGGCCAAAAGGGTAGTGTTTACGGCGTTTTCTAATTTTGTAACAATAGTTTTAACTTCGTTATAAAATACTTCGCCGGCATTGGTCAACTTAACGGTGCGTTTATTGCGGTAAAAAAGCGGTATTCCCAATTCTTTTTCTAAGGCAATAATTTGGTGACTTATTGCGGTTTGAGCAATGTAATGATGTTGGGCTGCTTTTGTAAAATTCAGATATTCGGCGACAGAAATAAAATATTCCAGTTGTTTAAGATTCACGATATGAACCCTCCCATTTTCATTAGGCCACAAAATCCTAATTCTTATATGCGGTAAAATTTTAATTCTTATATGGTTAAATAAAAATTAAAATTGCATCAACATGAAATAGTTTAGCGTATGGTTCATTTAGAGGATTTTTTAGGGGAAAAAACTTAGTGTTTTATTACAAGTTTTTAAATAAATGTAAAAAAATAATCACTACTTTTGACATTATACACCTAATCAAAAAAATAAGGAATAGGGCCTGGGATGAGTGCTTTATGATAAAAATTTGAAAACAAAGCGGATAAGTAAGAACTTTTTGTGCTTACTCATAGCCGGTTTATATATTTCACTTCTAAATTGGCTGTCTATATAATTAATTTAGAACATTACAAAGATTAACTGTTTTTGCAATGTTTTTAAAATTACTTTAATTACGCACGATCCGTCCATATTATCGCTGGCGGCTTCCGATACCGCCACCGGTAATTTTGAGTCTGGCTAGTTAGGAGTGATGAGCTACTGGCGTATAGTAATCGGCCTGAATTATAGCTACCAATCCATTATCGACAAATTGGCCGGGCAGGTTATGGTTATAGCGAATGTTGCGGAGGGCTGCCGTCGGTATTTCGGAAGAGTGAAAATTGAAAATTCATCGAGATCGGGGGAATTGGCTATTAGCAAAAATATTCCCGTGCGGCAATGATTATGGAGTTACTTGTAGTGGTTTTAAAAGTGAGTTCAATTTTGTTGGAATAAGAAGAGTAGTACTGCTATCATTGTTATAATTAGAATACTAACAAGAATTGGCAAAAATCTGTATATTCTGCATTAATTTTTAGCAGATAGCTTCAATAGCGTTAAAGAGCTAGATATTTTAGTAGCAAAACTTATTATAGGAGGTAAATAGTGAGATGGTAACTAGTACAAAAGGTTGGGTAACGAAAATCGCGGTATTGTTTATATTTTTACTCAACGTGGAAACATCACTTGTGAATACGGCGCTTGGTGAAATTTCAAAAGCCTTTCCGGGGACAGATCCTGTTATGATTAACCTTATATCTACTTTCCCGGTTTTCTTTGCGTTGATAATGTCTTTTTTTATCGGAAAATTAGCTGAGAAATATGACAAGAAAAAGCTGTTGCTTTGGTCGTTAATTATTTATATTATTGGCGGTTTGGGCGGAGCCTTCATTAATGGCAGTATTGCTGAGTTGCTCATAATGAGAGCTTTTGTTGGTATTGGAGCCGGAATGTCGGCACCGTTATGCGGTTCAATTATTGCTGATCTGTTTGAACCAAAGGAGCAAGCGATGATGTTGGGGTGGTCTAATGGCTTTTCTAGTTTGCTGGCGGTTCTTATTACGATGCTAAGCGGTTGGTTATGCGCCATAAACTGGACATATACTTTCTTGGCTTATGGAATATTTGTCTTTGTATTGCTATTAGAGATGTATGCGTTGCCGTCACTGCCAGCAGTTGTTGCCGCAGCAGAGGCTGAGACGAAAGAAAAACCCAAATATACAACCAAACAAAAAGTAAAGTTAGGCTTAATGGGCTTATATGTACTCTGTAACTTAATGGTTGGCATGTTGTTGTTTATGAAGATGCCGATCCTAATGACGCAAGAAAATATAGGCGGGCCGGTAGTTATTGCTACTGCCTTTTCTGCTAGTACAGTTATGGCTTGTATTTCCTCGTTGCTATTTGGGTATATCGTCAGATTCTTCAAGAGATATACCTTAGCGATATATTCGATTCTTACTGCATTGGCCTTTTTTATCATTCTCAGCGCACATAGTGCAGATTTAGTGATTATTGCTTTAGCTTTCAATGGTTTTGCTATGGGGATGATGATGCCGGCGCTTCAACTGAAAGCGATTTCCACCGGGCCGAAAGCCAATGCAACTTATGCTACCTCCATAATTTTAGGTTCCTTATTTGTAGGACAAATATTGGCTACTTTTGTAGAAAAAGCGTTGGTAGTCTTTGGCGATCCAACTCCCCGGGCATTGTTCCTCTTTGGCGGCATTATGTTCATTGTTTATACGGTAGCGTATCTGATTTGGATTTTTGCGAATCCAAAAACTGATGCGGAAATAGCCTCCGATATGTCCGCTAACGCTTAACAGTTTAATAAATTAACATTGCTGGTTCCTAGGTTCTTGAGGCAACAAGAAAACTCGAGAATATAGAAACATAAAGAAATGTGAAGGAGGTTGAATAATAGGAGGAAAGTTCCCCCATAGTCAAATGTAAACGTATTTTACCGTAGTTACATGAAAATGGAGGTATAAGTATGATGAAAAGAATTAGTGTAGTGTTGACCGTCATTTTTGTCCTAGGTATTGCTAGCGTGGCGGGAGCGGCGGCAGCAAATCCTTTTGGCGATGTACCGGCAGGTCATTGGGCCTATAGCGCGGTATCTCAACTTGCCAGGGATGGTGTGATCGAAGGGGATAGCGATCGGGTTTTTAATGGTGGTAGAACGGTAAGCCGCTATGAAATGGCCTTGATAGTTACCAGGGCAATGGCAAAAATGGACAAGGCCAATGCCGATGATGCCGCCCTGATAAGAAAAATGGTGGCCGAGTTTTCTAATGAACTTAATGGTTTAGGGGTTCGAGTTTCCGCATTGGAAACGAAAACGAATAAAACGACTATTTATTCGTTAGGGTTTATCAAGGACGATTATCATAATTTGGGTGCCAACACAACGCCTTACTTTGAACGTGGGTTTAAATATATTATCGGGTTTAATCATAGTGTGGATGGAAATTTTGTTCTTACCGCAGAAAACGAATACATAAGAAATATTAATTTTGGTAATTCAGCCCCGCCGGCCCTGATCCAAAATGAATTAAAACAACTAAACTTCCATGGCGATATCGGAGATGTCAATGTTACTTTAGGTAAATATATTCATTATGATGCGATATTTGATGGTGAAGTTTTGGGAGCAAAAATAGCTGTCGGCAATAAACCGGAGGATAAATTGAAAGCTTCGATTCAATATGGCAGGTTAGCCGCCGCCTATGGGTTAGCTTCTTTCGATTCGGCTGCCGCGTTTGATCCACTATGGACCGGTACGGCTACGCCGCAATATTTTGCCTTGGAAGGAAGTTATGCCGTCAGCAAGGCTACTACGCTGAGTGGCAGCTATAGTCAAGGAAGTGCCGATAATTATAACACCGCTAAATATGCTCTCGTGGGGGTAGATCATAACCTTACTAAGGATTTAGCCTTAAAAGCTTTTTATGGTAAATCTAACTATGCTTCAAACAATAAAACTTATGCGCTTGGCGTTCAATATAAGAATGCTATTCCGCCGGTGCTGGGGTCTTATGACATCTGGGCACGTTATCTCAATGTTGACGCTACCTCGGTTATCAAAAGCGGTTATTGGGGATGGGATCGGGCCCATGGCGCCAAGGGACCCGAAGTCGGATATGATGTTGTGCTCATAAAAAATACGATTTTGTCGTTTGAGATTGATCTGATGAAAGCAACAACGGCCGGTGATAATTGGCAGGACTATTTCTATCGGGTGCAGCTCGGAATGTTCCTGTTCTAAGTTTCCGGATTATAAAAACCTAACAGTTAAAGATTTGCCCCAGGGGTGGATGACCGCTGGGGCAAATCTCTATTTAGCAAGGGTTTATGCCAGAAGTGATTTTTTTAGGAAAAGAACTGATAAATATAAATTGGCAAATTTTAAAGTTCCAGGAGTATAGCACCTCGATACATAATAATGTTTCTTATTATAAATAGTAAACGTATCCAAAAATATGATGAGTTGACAGATAAGTACTCGTTTTACTTAGAAGCCTGGTGGTTGAAATGTTGAGAGAAGGGATTTGCTTGAAGATGGATGCTAAACTAGAACAAGGTTCTTCGCTCTGGTCTAGGGATTTTAGTATCTTGTTTTTATCTAATTTTCTTTTGTTTTTTGGCTCGGAAATTCTCACACCGGTCCTGACGGTATATATGGCCCAGAACGGCGTAAATAATGTCCAAATTGGGATAGTTATGGGTAGCTTTACTTTTTCGGCCATTATCATTCGTGTTTTGGCGATTAAAGTTACTGAATACTTTGGCAAAAGAACATTTCTATTTGCCGGATTATTGCTATGCGCTGTGGCCGCAGGTTGGTATTATTGGACAACTGCGATAGTATTAATACTATCGCTTAGGGTGTTGCATGGCTTGGGGTTTGGTGCGGCAACAACGTTGTATGGTGCTATGGTATCAAATGCAATTCCTATAACCAGACTGGGGGAAGGAATGGGCTTTTTCGGTACTGGCATTACCATTGCGGCTGCTATTGGCCCGTTTTTGGGAGCAATAGCTATTGCGAGTCCTAATTATCCCTGGGTGTTTATTTTATCTGCCGGATTGAGCGTTTTGACGATAATTCTTAGTCTGTTTACAATAACTGGACGAGAGTCAGAAGACAACGAAAAAAAGTCAGGTAGTCCAATTTCTCTGGCTAATTTCATTGAAATTAAAGCGCTGTTTCCTTCAATTCTGGCATTGATCTTCGGAGTTTCAATGGCCGGGATGTTTACTTTTATGGTATTGTTTGGTACAGAAGCTAACATAGAAAGTATTGGTATATTTTTCCTAATTAATTCTTTGGCGGAGTTAATAATCCGCCCGATAGCAGGGCGCTTATATGATAAACGGGGGCATTTTTTGTTATTGGTACTAGGTGCTTTATTTTGTGGGGTTGGGACAGTTATTTTGCCTATTACTAAAGGTTTGCCATTGCTTATTGGTGCTTCAACTTTGTATGGTGTTGGTGTGGGAATGCTCTTTCCGGTGTTGGAAACATGGGCGCTCAAGTCTGTGACTCCGGATCGCCGGGTTGCGGCAAACGCGACTTTTTATAACTTTCTTGATATTGGTGTTGGCCTAGGTTCAGTAATTTTGGGCATTATCGCACAGGCAACTAATTATGCTACGATGTATTTATATTCAAGTCTAGTTTTTGTCCTATTTTTATTGGTATATTCAACTTATTATATTAAACCGAATGTATCATCATAACTGCTCAAGTTAAGACTGCATATAATAAAGCTATTGTGTGTCGCAGAGTAAAAAGTAAAGGAGTATCATCGTGTGGAGTCTTTGTTGCAGTTAAAGGCGTCGCTGACAGAATGATTGCCGGATTTGATGTTTATGCGCTATCATGATAGGCTTCAAACTTAGCCTTCCAGGATGGCGATTTTTTATGTCGATTGAGGTGATTTCTTGTTGGATAGGGTTATATCAGTTTGATTAATTTGGTATAATGGTTAAAAAATACAAATATAGAAAAGAGATAGAGGATATGTTAAAAGGGAAAAATGTTGTAGTTGGGGTGACGGGCGGTAGTCCGGCATATAAGGCTGCGGATATTGTGAGCAAATTAGTAGCGCTGCATGCCAATGTAGATGTAATTATGACTAATAGTGCCACGAAATTTATTACGCCGCTGACGTTTCGTAATGCGTCGGGAAATCCGGTTGTTGATGATCAATTCGCCAATCCGGTTGTGTGGAACAAGGAGCATAAAAAGCTTTCTGATAAAGCGGATTTATTGCTGATAGCACCTGCAACGGCTAATATTATCGGAAAAGCGGCCAACGGCATAGCGGATGATATGTTGTCTACCACTATTCTGTCAACCGAGGCGATAACTGTTTTTGCTCCCCATATGAATCCGAAAATGTATCAAAAAGCGGTAGTGCAAAGGAACCTGAAAACTTTGCGAGACGACGGATGCCAAATTATTCAGCAGGAAAAAATAATGCCCAGTGGTAAGACGTTGTATAGTCTGCTTGCAGATGTCGATTTTATTATTCAAGAAGTAACTAGGCTGCTGATGGCAGAAGATAGGTAAGCTGTTAGAAGAAAATCGGTTTTTGGTATATTTAAGTTGCGGTAGGCGTATAATTATAGAGAATATTTTCTAGCGGTTAGTCATACAATTAATTCCCATATAATGGTTGACGTTTATTAAATAGAGGGATAATATATTAATGGTAGGAGTATAATGTCAGAACGGAGTTGACTTAGCGTGAGAACTGACAAAGATTTATTTGCAATCTTAGACAGAGAGCCGCTAAAGGTTGTTATAACCGAAGAAACCCGTAATGAGACCCTGCGAATGTCGGAACGTTGCCGGGGGTCGGTTCGTCTTGCTACGGGAAGATTTTATACCGACAAAGAATATGAGGAGAAACGGCGCTTGGTATATGGCACTGCTCTTCGATAATTTGAGGGGTTCATGACTCATAAGGAGTATTTGCATTTAATTTTTCGGATAAATGCTTCTACACAAATGCTTTTTGCTATTGTAGAAGAGTTCGAGTTTAAAATGTATATGGGACCTATTAATGAGCAAAGAAATGCGCACACTCATTTGCTTCGGGCGTTGGCCGCAATCGAAGGGTTTAAAGGTGATGCTGAAGAACCTTATATAGTAGATAATTTGAAAAGCGCAGTAAACCATGAGTATCGCGCTTTTTATGATGTTGCTGACTGGTTTACGTTAAAGATGCGTGAGGAAATTATTAATACTTTAAAACCATATTCTGATCAAGCCATTCAGATGGCCCTACCAAAGTATTTTTCTGAGTATTCTCCTAAAATCGAGGGACTCTCGACTGAAATTGCAAGGTTGCGATTAAAGAAAGATGTTGGCAATGGTGATCTTAGTGTACATTTAGAGCCTTATGAAAAAATAGTTCGTGAACTATGGGAAATTTATAAAATAATCACTTCCCGTAAAGCGGTGCTGGCTGATGTTGCTATCCGCCAAAGCCGAGGCGCAAAGCAGAATGCCTGGCGTCTGTGGCGTGGTTCGATAGTAATTGCAATTTTAACTTTTATATTGACACAATGTTGGAACAGTTGGGGCTCGTTATATTCAGCGGCTGAAACTGTATGGAAATCCATAGCAAAATAAAATCTGTGATGAAAACAAACCCGGGACAAGTTCCCGGGTTAAATATTTTTATAGAGCAGGCTAAATTATACAACAATTGACTTAAGATAAGAAGCTTGATATTCTGGAGAAAAGTAAAAATGGATAGGCAAAGCGCGGCGTTTGTGTAATAAGTTGGGAAGTGTTACGAAGGTTTAGTGAAGGAGTAATTTATTTTCTATGATAACTACCGAATGGATTAAGGCAGCGGCAGCTAATGGACCTTCATACAGCCGGGGGTATCAGTATTATCGTAATGGTTATGTGAAGAAATTGCAGTTGTTGGAAGACGGGTTAACTTTACAAGCAAGAGTAAGGGGTGGGGATTTATACGCTATAGCGCTTGAGATCAACGAAAAATATCAAATTTCAGGCTACAGTTGCAACTGTCCGGCATTTAGTTCGTATTATGGTGCCTGTAAGCATATTGTAGCCGCGATGTTAGCCCTTAAAGATGAGTGGAGTTACTATTTCCCGGAGGATGTGTTTGGCGAGGTGATGCCATTAGCCAGAACGGCACCTGTAAAGAAAACACCTGCTTTTTTGCCGTCGGCACAAGCTTTTTTGCGTTTTTTCTGCAATGAAGCTACCAATATATCTGCCTCTACCGGGAAAAAGCAGGTAACGCTATTACCGACATTGTTTTTTGTTAAGGGGTCGCAAAAGCGCAGTTGGCTGGAATTCACGATCGGTACTGACCGGATGTATGTTTTAAAGGATATTTCACAGCTTCTTGTTGCGGTTCAAAGCGGAAAGACGATAAGTTACGGCAAAAATTTTGTTTTTGATCCACGGCTGATGGAATTTGATCTCCGCTCACAAGTTATCATTGATCTGATGCAGCAGGTTTATACGGAAGATCAGCAACGCGCTGATTGGTCATTTTCGAATGCGGTGTCGGCTGTGAATGCACGTCAACTCAGACTGACTAATACTATTCTATGCAAATTTCTGGCGGCAGTTGGTGAACAGCCTTTTTCAGCAAATATAGCAGGAAATCAGGAAACTGCGATTAGGGTTATAAACGGAAGGCCTCCGGTGAATATTGTTGTAAAAGCGGCTGAAGAGGGAATTTCTTTGGCTCTCAATATAGATGCTATTTATGGTCTTGATACAGCGTGTAAATATATTTATTACAAACAATATATTTATGAAGTGGATGGGGAGTTTTCCCGTTACATAAAGCCATTGTTAGAGTGCTTTGGTGAAACCGAAGGCGGAAAAGTATTTATTCCTACGGCGGCGGCAACAAATTTTTTTACCGCGGCGTTGCCATCACTTGAAACAATTGGTTCAGTAAATGTGGAACCGGAGGTATATAATCGTTTCCAACGTGAACCATTGGAAAGTCGGGTATATTTTGATAAATCCGGCGAGGGGATGAGTGCCCGGATTGAGTTTCATTATGGTGAACTTATTATTAATCCGGTAAAAGCTGTTAGTGATAATGAAACAAAAATCAATGATCAATGGCTATTGCGGGAAATTGCAGAGGAAGCTCGTTTGGTGACCATCTTCCGGCGGTATGGTTTTAGTGTTGAAAATGATTCTTTTGTGCAGGCTGATGAAGAGGCAACTTATGAATTTTTGCAGCACGGCTTACCTGAACTTCAGGATATGGCAGACATATTTTATTCGGATGGTTTTAAATCGGTAGCAATTAAACGCCCAGGAAAGTTTGCTGCGGGGGTAAAACTGAACAAAGATACCGATCTGCTTGAGTTTTCCTTGCAGTTTGTGGAGGTGTCGCCGCAAGAACTTTGGTCATTAATTGGATCTTATAAACTGAAAAAAAAATATCATCGTTTGGCTGATGGATCGTTTATTCCCCTGGATTCACCGGATTTTCAGATCGCTGCCCGCTTAATTGATCAGCTTAGCTTAAAGCCGGCCGATCTTGAGAAGCGTGAGATTGAACTGCCGAAATATCGGGCTCTTTATTTGGATAGTCTAGCCCGGGAATCAAATGATTTTTCTATGGAACGAAACAGCTCGTTTCGGAAGATGGTTCAGGATGTCAGAGAACCACGGGATACGGAGTATGTTCTCCCCGAGGGAATAAATGGTACGCTTCGCGGATACCAGAAAACCGGGTTTAGATGGCTCAAATCGCTTGCTGAATACGGCTTTGGTGGTATTCTGGCTGATGATATGGGACTGGGAAAGACGCTGCAAGTACTTGCGTTTATTTTGTCCGAAAAGAGAAATGGGCAAAAACCGTCAATCGTTATTGCGCCAACCTCGCTTGTTTATAATTGGCAGGAGGAGGCTGCCAAATTTGTGCCTGATCTTAACGTGGTCGTGATATCTGGTCAGCAAGACGAAAGACATGAACTTTTTCGAGATATTATGGCGGCTGATCTTGTGGTGACATCGTATGGACTGATTAAACGAGATATTGAGCTTTATGCGGATAAAGAGTTCGGGTACTGCTTTTTGGATGAAGCACAGCATGTAAAGAATCCTAATACGATGAATGCTAAATCTGTGAAAAAAATTAGAGCAAAAAACTATTTCGCGCTTACGGGAACCCCGATTGAAAATACGTTGACTGAGTTATGGTCTATATTTGATTTTTTAATGCCGGGATACTTGTTAAGCCATAAGGCGTTTAGTAAGCGCTTCGAAGCGCCTATCGTAAAAAACAAAGACCAGGAGGCAATGGTTGAGCTTAGTCGGTATATGAACCCCTTTATTTTACGGCGGATGAAGCGGGAAGTGTTGCATGAACTGCCGGAAAAGGTTGAAAGTAAGCTGAGCAATGAAATGACTGCGGAACAGTCTAAGGTTTATGCCGGTTGGCTGCTTAAGGCCCGGGCTGAAATGGAGGGCGAAATACAGAAGAACGGTTTTGAAAAAAGCCAGATTAAGATATTATCACTGCTTACTCGTTTGCGCCAGATTTGCTGTCATCCGTCGTTGTTTATTGAAAATTACCAGGGTGGAAGCGGCAAATTGGATATGCTGGAAGAGATTATCAACGATGCTATTGGCGGTGGGCATAGAATATTGCTTTTTTCCCAGTTCACCGGGATGTTGGGGCTTATTAAAGATAAATTGGGTGAACTTGATATACCGTATTTTTATTTGGATGGGGCGACCAAGGCGGAGGAACGCATTAGGCTGGTTCGTGCTTTTAACGGTGGAGAAATGGACATTTTTCTGATATCACTGAAAGCGGGAGGAACCGGGTTAAATCTTACTGGAGCGGATGTGGTTATTCATTATGATCCATGGTGGAATCCTGCGGTAGAAGATCAGGCAACAGACCGGGCTTATCGAATTGGACAGAAAAAATCTGTGCAGGTTTATAAGCTGATTACTAAAAATACTATTGAAGAAAAAATTTATATATTGCAGCAGAAAAAGAAGGAATTGATCGATAATCTTATTAAGCCGGGCGAAAATTTTATCTCTAAGATGAGTGAGTCCGAAATACGAGGGTTATTTGATCTGACTTTTTAGAAAACACCAACATCACGAACCTGTATCTGGTGGCAAGTATTGGCAACTTTGGCTCCCGCAATGAAATTATCCAGGGGGTTACTCTAATAATCTGATATTATTAGACAATTATTTCGCCAGTTTTAAGGATTTAGATTTAGACAGTTTTTTCAACAGCGCCAGCGACGGTAACCTTAATCATATAGACAATTAGCCGCCTTGTCCAAACATAAAAAACTACCGGTGACAATAATGACCACGGGGGACACAAACGCTCCCGTGCCAAGGGTATAGTGGCAAGTTTTGGCAATAATTATATCGGCCGACCTAGTATTCATCCCGGCAAAGCTGGCAAATAATATGAGCTGTCCAATCAAGTTTTATCAGATAGTACGACTAATCGTGAAGATAGCGGGAATTCAAAAGTGATCAGAGTTACTGTAAGAATGTAGCTAAATCGGTGTACAGAAAGCAAAACACAGCAAAAGCAAGTGATACGTCATGTATGGGAAGTGGATAATGTGGAAAAGGTCATTTTGTACTTGCTTCTTGTGTAGTAATGGATTATAATGCAAGTAAGATATTAACAATAACTGGATATGATTGTGGGTCGCTTGTATTAAGGATCAAGAAAAAATCTTGCTCTTGAATAGTTCAAGCCCAGCTCATTACAGTACGACAACTTAGGTTGTTGTATGGTTGTGAGCTGGGCTTTTTGTTTTATCATGGTAGTGGCGTCGATGTTCCGGTTGATTTTAGCCTAGCGAAGAATCAGCCGCTATTTAGATAGCATAGTTGGGAGGATTTTTTAGTAGTCAAGAAAAGCATTTTAGGGTTATAAGGTTAAAAAATTTACTAAAAGGGAGAGGAATATTAATATGTCATTTGTTACTGACCCCTACTCAGGTCTGCAATTATTAGAACTCAGCCATGTTTGGGGCCATGGTGTACCATCTTACCCCGGACAAGCTGATGTAAAGATGTTTCGTGCCGTAAAACATGCGCAACATGGGGTTTTAGCATGGAAAATTAATACGGTGATGCATACCGGAACGCATATGAATGCTCCTTTGCACCTTATTCAGCGTGGGGCTGATTTATCTGAAATTACTGAAGATCGTTTTTTTGGTAATGGTGTTGTTTTGAGTATTCCTAAAGGCAGCTATGAAGTGATTACTGCTGAAGATTTGGCAGCTGCCAATCCGAAAGTTCAGCGAGGCGATATTGTTGTGATTGTCACCGGCTGGCATCATAAATATTCTGATGCTTTAGAATATTATGGAGAGTCGCCGGGATTAAGCAAAGATGCTGCTGAATGGCTGGTAGAAAAAGAGTGTAAACTGGTTGCGGTTGATACTCAGCAGATAGATCATCCTTTAGCGACTTCGTTAGGGCCTAACCGCGGTGGACCAACGATGCGGCGTTTAGCTGATAGTTATCAAAAGGCTACAGGGCTTGATCCCAAAAAAGAGCACGGTGAGTGGAATATTGCTCACAAAACTCTTTTAGGTGCGGGAATTCCAACGATTGAACAAGTAGGCGGTGAAGTTGATCTGTTGGCGGGGAAAAGGGCTACGTTTGTGGCTACACCGTGGAAATTCAAACATGGGGATGCCTGTCCGGTAAGATTTGTAGCGATTATCGATTCAGTGGGTAATTGTCGGATTGATTCGGGAAATCAATGATTTATAAGCGAGAGGAGTAACAACATGAGCCTTCAGATATATAATTTAAGCCATAATTTTGAGCAGTTTATGCCAGAATGGCCCTCAAGTCCTGGCGTTAACGTGACGGTTAATAAATTTCATGCTAGGGATGGCCTATATGAAGTAAATTGGGAGGGAATTATGCATCGCGGAACGCATATGGATGCGCCGCTTCATGTCACTGAAAATACGCCTGATATTACCGGTTATCCTTTGTGGCAGCTTTGTGGCACAGGGGTGGCTGTATCTATACCCAAAGGGAAATGGGGCCTTATTACGGCTGAAGATCTCGAAAATGCCCGCCCGAAAATCCAGGAAGGCGATATTGTTATGATTAATACTGGATTTCATCATAAATGGGCGGATACTGATGAATATTTTGCCTATGGTTGCGGTATTTATCGGGATGGTGCCCAATGGCTAGTTGATAAAAAGGTGAAATTGGTTGGCTATGGACATCAGGCTAATGACCATCCGATAGCGACTAAATTAGTTGATCATGGCCTTGGTCCTACTCAGCCGCAGCTAATTGAAGAGTGGAAAAAAGAGTATGGTCGTGATCCAAAAGTCGATTTTCCTGATTGGGAGGCTGGTCATAAAACTCTAATGGTCAAAGGTGGTATTCCTGGTATAGAAAATATTGGCGGTGATTTGGATAAGGTTACCGGCAAACGGTGCTTTTTTATGGCTTTCCCTTGGCGTTGGGAAGGCGGGGATGGTTGTATCGTTCGCGTTCTTGCGATCACTGATCCTGAACAGAAATTTCGTTTTGAGGCAGGAAAATAAGCTTAAAGATTTAAAAATTAATTTTAGCAGCAAGATATTTGCTGAGATGTTATTGTCGCTTAAAATTTTGTTTAAGCGACTTTTTTTGTGAAAAACAGGATTAGCTTAATAGCTGTTGTTCGAGTAACTTAAAGCATGGTTGTACTGAAAAGAATATTTAATATTGAGATTTCGAAAAATGATATAGTATATCATTTTTCGAAAAGCTGTTTAAATAGTATACTATAATTAATAAAAACGAAAATAAAATTTTGTAAAGAAGGCGCTTCGGGCGGGTGAGTTGGTGAAAGCATCAGAAAAGGGAAAAATAGTGTTGGCTTTTCTGAAAAAAAGTGATATAGTATATACTAATTAAAGAACTTAGTTAAATAGTATACTTTAATTGATGAGGAAGGTAATTATGATGGACAGAGAAAATAGCTTATTATTATGGTTTGACGAAATTAATAAGAACGATGTTCAAATTGTTGGCGGAAAATCGGCATCATTGGGGGAAATGACATCAAATACTAAGGTTCCAGTTCCTTATGGGTTCGCCACAACTGCTTATGCCTACCGCTATTTTATTCAGGAAAGTGGGCTGGAGAGCAGAATTGCTTTGTTGCTCAATCAATTAGATGATGTTGAAGATTCAAGAAAACTCCGCGAGATAAGCGCCCAAATTAGAAATGAAATTATGCAGGCGTCAATGCCTGGTGATTTGCAAAAGGCGATTGCGGAAGCTTATAATGCGTTGGCGGCTAAGGTTGGTGAAAAGGATCCTTATGTTGCGGTACGTTCTAGTGCGACTGCGGAAGATTTACCTGATGCTAGTTTTGCCGGACAACAAGATACATATTTAAATGTTCAGGGTGCTGATACTATTGTTAGTAAAGTGAAAGAGTGCTATGCTTCTACGTTTACTGACAGAGCAGTTTACTATCGGGTTAAACAAGGTTTCGATCATATGGAAGTAGCTTTGAGTGCAGTTATACAAATGATGGTGTTCTCTCGGGCTGCTGGTGTTATGTTTACAGTAGATATTACTAATGGAAATGATGAAAATGTACTGATTGAAGGTGCGTGGGGTCTTGGCGAGTATGTAGTTCAAGGAACGGTTACGCCGGATAACTTTACGATTCGTAAAAGCGATTTGGCAATTTTAAGCCGCAATATTCATGAAAAACCAGTAATGTTGGTACGTAAACCATCTGGTGATTGTGAGGAGCAGCAAGTTCCGGTAGATATGGCTAAAGCGCAAGTTTTGACTGATGAACAAGTTGCAGAGTTGGTTAGATATGCGTTAGCTATTGAAAAACATTACGGTTCGTACATGGATATTGAATGGGGTATCGATGAACGTGATGGCAAGGTATGGATTCTGCAAGCGCGTCCGGAAACGGTTTGGTCGCGGCGGAATAAAGAAAATAAAGGCAAGAAATCAAGTACAACTGAAAATTCGCTGAATGTGAACCGCACCGCTGTTACTAAAGGCCTTCCAGCCAGCCCTGGCAGGGGCGCTGGGGTTGCCCACGTTATTATGGATCCTGCACAGATTGACCAATTTAAAGAGGGCGAAATATTAGTTACGGAGATGACTGCTCCTGACTGGGTACCAGCGATGAAAAAGGCGAAAGCGATTGTTACCGACTCGGGCGGTATGACTTGCCATGCGGCGATTGTAAGCCGCGAACTTGGTATTCCTTGTATTGTTGGCACTAAAAGTTGCAGTATGGCAGGAACTGCTACAATTAAGGATGGTATGGAAATAACGGTTGATGCAACTACCGGCATAGTATATGAAGGTATTGTCAGCGATTTAGTAAAGCCAGCTGCTGCAGATTCTTCGGCGGTACAATCTGGACCAGTTGAGGTATTCCCGGTTACCGGAACAAAGGTCTATATGAATTTGGGTGATCCTGATCTTGCTGATAAGTATTCGAGTTTACCTTGCGATGGTATTGGCTTGATGCGGGAAGAGTTTATTTGGACTACGTTTATTCATGAGCACCCGCTGTATCTTATTGAAACCGGTCAGCATGAAAAGGCGGTTAATAGCCTGGCGGAAGGTATACGTAAAGTTTGTCAAGCCTTGGCACCGCGTCCGGTTGTGTTAAGGTTCAGCGACTTTAAATCATCGGAATATCGTGATCTTAAGGGCGGAGATAAATATGAACCTTATGAACCAAGCGCTTTATTGGGGTGGCGTGGGGCTTCAAGATATTATGATCCGAAATATACCGAAGCGTTTAAATTAGAATTAAAAGCAGTTCGCAAAGTTCGGGAAGAATACGGGCTGAAAAATCTGTATGTAATGATTCCTTTCTGCCGTACAGTTGGTGAGGCTGAGGCTGTAACAAATCTAATGGCAGCTGAGGGCTTGAGACGTGGACCTGATTTTAAGGTTTGGTTAATGGCGGAAATACCAGCTAATATATTGTTAGCTGATCAATTTAATCGTTATGTAGACGGATATTCGATTGGATCAAATGATTTGACCATGTTGCTATTAGGTTGTGACCGTGATAATGATACGGTTGCCCATCTCTTTGATGAACGGAATCTGGCTGTAAAACGGGCGGTTAGACATTTGATCAAGGTAGCGCACCGCGACGGAAAAACTGTTTCGATCTGTGGGCAGGCACCGAGCGTTTATCCTGATTTCGCCGAGTTCTTAGTAAAAAGCGGCATTGATTCGCTGTCGGTTAATCCGGATGCGGTTAAAGCAACGAAAAAATTGGTTGCTCAAGTGGAACAAAAAATTGTTTTAGACAAATTAACCGGCCGCGGTTTAGCCGAAACAGAAGACTACGAGCTATAAAAAACCGATTGTTTGAAAGAAAAACCGTTACCGCACGTAAGCGTGGTAACGGTTTTTTTATAAGGCTATAAAAGCACTTTAAGCGGAAGATTCTGTTGCAAAAGGGGAATACATGATTATTAAAGGCAGCTGAAAGCAGGAATTATGGAAAAAACGGCGGATTATAGTATACAACGCAACTAATAAAAAATTCTATGGTTAGCGCAGGTGCACAAAAAAACTAATATATTGTGCGCAATAGTAGTAATGGTTTAGGCAGCAGATAATGAAGGAGAGAGAAATATGCGCACTTGGGGAAAAGTTTTATTTATTTGGTTATTGACAATGATGCCGGCGACGATGGGATTGACCGCACCCCAGATTCAATCAGAAGCGGCTTATCTGATTAATGCTGATAATAATAAAGTCCTTTATGAAAAAAACGGTGATAAAATTATGTATCCGGCTAGTACGACGAAGATTATGACTACACTGGTGGCTCTTCAGCACGGCGAGCTGGATTCAATTGTCACGGTAGGCGCAGATGCTGTTGGCTTGGAAGGTTCTAGCCTGGGGTTAAAAGCGGGCGATCAGTTGACGCTGCGGGACTTGCTGCGCGGGATGATGGCGGTATCCGGCAATGATGCCGCGCAAGTGGTAGCTGAACAGGTTGGCGGCGGTTCAAGTGAGGTTTTTATTAACTGGATGAATGAGACTGCGGCGGCAGTGGGGGCCAGTAGCACTCATTTTTCTAATCCTCATGGCCTGCCTGACCCGGACCATCAGTATACAACAGCACAAGATTTGGCGGTTATCACCGCGTATGCGTATCAGCAGCCAGGCTTTGGCGATTATGTAAGCCATAAGTATCAAACGATTCGGTTTATCAACCGTGGTATCAGCGAAACCGAAGTAAATATGAACGAACTGTTGGGCCTGTATCCTGGCTGTAACGGCGTAAAAACCGGAACGACGCAAGAAGCGGGGGAGTGTCTGGTGGCGTCGGCAAAACGAAATGGGGTACAACTTATTGCCGTAGTGTTAAATAGCAGCAATCGTTGGCAAGATGCCGCATTTTTATTGGATTATGGATTTAAGCAAGTGGGAGGGCAACAACCTAGTGATACGGTTGTTACTAAACAACCGGTAGAGCAGCCCGGTTATAAGGTTGTTACTTCTAAGGGGCAAGGATCTGGTTCGAATGGTACTGCAACTGGCGGCAACTTAGATAATACAACGGCGGATAATAAGCTGGTAAGTAGTCGGGGAGATACTAAGTGGCAGCCAGTTAGTAATAAGGCTGATTCAGGAACGGATAAGCTATTAGAAGTCGGTTGGTCCGGTGGCGGTTCGGTGGATGCGGCGTATTTATTTCCCGCTAATGGTGTTTATTTGGGACCGGTCGTTAAACGTGATTCGCAAAAGACGGATAAGATTACTTGCGGGGTGCGCTTGGCAGAACAGCTATTGACGAATAAGCTGGCGGAACTTGGCGTATATGGCGATGGTTCGGCTGATGCAGCATATTTATTTCAGGTTAATTGGGGCTACGTTGGACCGACTGTAAAGTATGATCGGCAGAAAACAAGTAAGGTTACATTTGGCGTGCGTTGTAGCATACCGATTTAAGAAAATATTGCTGATGTATCAGCAGCATGAGTCAAGGAGAATAAAAAATGGCTATAGAAGCAGTAAAAGCTTATTTTGAAGAATATGGCCGGGCGGATGATATTCTAGAATTTGATGTATCAAGTGCTACGGTAGACCTTGCGGCGCAAGCTTTAAAAGTAATTCCTGCACGTATTGCTAAGACGCTTTCGTTTCAAAGTGAGTCGGGCTGTATCTTAATTGTGACCGCTGGGGATGCCCGGGTGGATAATAGCAAATTTAAAGGTGAGTTTGGCATTAAGGCCCGCATGTTAAAGCCGGAGGAAGTGCTGGCGTTAACCGGTCATGCGGTGGGCGGTGTGTGCCCGTTTGGAATTAAAAGTCCAGCGGTTAAAGTCTTTGTGGATATTTCGCTAAAAAGATTTGAAACAGTTTTTCCGGCTTGCGGCAGCAGTAACTCGGCTATTGAATTGTATTGTAATGAGTTGTATGAGTATTCGCAGGGGTTAAAATGGATAGATGTGTGTAAAAATTGGCAAGTGTGAGATTGCTGTAACATTTTTGTAAAGATAATATTTTATAATAAATACGAGGAATTTACCAAGACGTAGTAGTAGATTTGCTTATCTAGGTTGCACTAGAAGTATTAGTTTGGAGTGGGTTGAGAAATGTTTCATAATTTACAGTATTATTTTCTAAAAGCAATAAGCAAAACTATTTGTTTATTGCCATATTTCGTAGTTGTACATATTGGTCGGGGGCTGGGTTACTTGTATTATCTGGCGGCTAAGCGTCAACGCGAGCGAGGAATTGACCAAGCTATGCGTGGGTTAGAGGCATCACCAGCTGAGGCGGAAAAAGTTGTTAGAGGTTTGTTTTATAATTTGGGTCAAACCTTGTTGGAAGTCATGTATATGCCGGCGCTTAATTCGAAAAAGATGAAAAAACTTATTTCAATTGAGGGACTAGATAATCTTGATAAGGCTATGAAATTGGGTAAAGGCGTTGTTTTTCTTACCGCACATATTGGTAATTGGGAGTGGCTGGCAGCGGCTTTATCATCGACTGGTTTTCCGATTACCACGATTGTGAAAGCACAGCCGAATGACCAGTATAATCGTTTTTTGAATGAGTATCGGGAAATGATGGGGGTAGAAGTGTTTAGTCGCGGAACATCAGAAATGCTTGGTGCCGCTCGGGCTTTAAAAAAGGGAAAGGTATTAGGCTTTTTGGCTGATCAAGATGGTGGGGAAAAGGGCGTATTTGTTGATTTCTTAGGGAAAAAAGCGTCTACTCCTGCCGGGCCGGCTGTTTTTGCGGAAAAATTTGAGTCGGCGATTGTACCGGGATTTATTTTTCATCGCCCCAACGGAGGACATCATATCGTTATTGGCAGTCCCTTTATATATGAAGCGGATAGTGATTCTGAACTAGCCTTGGAAAAAAATACAGTGCGAATGACTAAAATTATTGAAGAGGCGATTAAGCAGCATCCTAAAGATTGGTTATGGTTCCAAAAACGTTGGAACACACAGTATCGAGGTTGAAGTCCCCAAGTTACTGTCCAGGAAAGGGGTGTTAACATGATCGTAGTGAGTGCTTGTTTAGCGGGGGTCGAGTGCAGGTATAATGGCCAGAATTTTGCCATCCCGGAAATAGTCGAATTGGTGAAAAAGGGACAGGCCATACCGATTTGTCCAGAAGTTTTGGGAAAATTATCAACCCCGCGGCCTAGTGTGGAGCAGTGTAAAGGAAAATTTCTAACGCAAAGTGGTGACGATGTAACCGCTGAGTTTTTAACCGGGGCAAGGGTGGCAACTGAAATTGCCAAGTTAGTAGGAAGTAAAAAGGCTATTTTGAAATCAAAGTCACCTTCTTGCGGCTGTGGAATGATTTATGATGGAACGTTTACAGGGAAGTTGATTAATGGCGACGGGGTTTTTTGCAAATTTTTAAAAGAAGAAAATATCCAAGTGTTTACGGAAGATGAAAGGTAAGGGGGCAGTATCAGCGGCCCTCGTTTATAAAAATAAATATTATGAAGTTTTTTTATGTTTTAATCTGCAGGCGGCTTGATTGCTCCTGCAGATTTTTTATATAAAGAGTACTATCGTATAGTTTTTTAATCGCCAGATGGAAAAGCTCTCTTATTTAGTTTGGTAAATATTTTAAGAAAATGACGGGCTGAAGGAGATAATGGTCGGCTTCGCAGCCAAATAATTGCGGTTGAGGTTTCAATGCTTGGGTTAACAATTGTTTTGTAAATAAGGTTGTTGCTGGGAATAAGACCGATAGCTGCCCGCGGCAGAACTGCGATACCTACATCAGCGTCGGCCCAGGCAATGAGGGGCATGATATCATCGCTTTTACAGAGCAAGTACGGGCTAAAGCCCACTTGCTGACAATGTTCGGTAAGTAGGGCTTCGTATTTCCGATGAATCATTAAGGGTTTATTGGCTAGTTCGGAAAGGGGAATAAGGTCTTGTCTATTATTGAAAGGATAGCTACTGTTGTTTTTAATGGCAATAACGAGTGGCTCTTTCTCTAATTGGATTGATTCATAGGTATCGGTATCAAATGAAAAACGAACTAAACCGATTTCGATTAATCCACTGTTTAATAACTCAATAATTCGGACAGATTCGCCTTCCCATAATTCAAAATTTACATAGGGGTAGTTATTTCGAAAAAAATGGGCTACTTGCGGCAATATGGTTGCCCCGGAGGAGGATGCAGTGCCGATGGATAAAGTGCCTTGTGCACCTGTTTCAATATCATGAATTTCTTTTGCTGTAATATCAATTAAATTAAGTAATTGTTCGGCCCGGTTGAGTAACTGGACCCCAGCTTCAGTGAGTTGAATTTTACGGGAACCGCGTTCAAAGAGTTTGGCACCCAGCTTTTCTTCTAATTGTTTCATTTGCCGGCTTAAAGGCGGTTGTGCCATGTGCAGGCGCTGGGCGGCTGTTGTAATATTGCCTTCTTGGGCAACTACTTGAAAATAGTGAATGTCTCGGATATTTAGCAGAATAGCAAACCACTCCCTTATATGGCATACCTATAAAGTATGTAAATTAAACTATATTAGTATTATTAGTATAGAAATGAATCTGATAAAATCTTAGTATAAGATAATTATTTTCGTAAATCGACAATTTACCATTGATCGTAGTCCTTTCATAGGTTATGCGGTTGACTTGAAATTGGACAAAGGTATGTTAGGGAAAGTTAGAGGGTGTAAGCATTGAATGCACAATTAAATTCATTTGTAGTGGCAGATCCAAAAAAATGTATTGGTTGTCGGGCTTGTGAAATTGCCTGTGCAGTGGCGCATTATGATAAAGAAATAAAAACGGTTGGCTGCCTGGACCGGCCACTGATTTCCAGGTTGTATCTTGTGAAAACTGCGGAGGTTACAATGCCTGTGCAGTGTCATCACTGTGAAAATGCTCCATGTGTTAAAAGTTGTACGGCTAAGTGCATTGAGTACCAAGATAATAAAATATTGATTGATGAGGAACGCTGTATCGGCTGCAAAAGCTGTATATTGGCTTGTCCGTTTGGTGCTATTGAATTGATTATATCACCATGTGAGATAGAGAAAAAGAATCTCTTGTCAATGAATACTGGAGGGAAAGAGAATAGTAGCCAGGCGGTTGTTGCTAGTAAGTGTGATTTATGTACACGACGTTCACAAGGACCGGCTTGTGTAGAAGTGTGTTCGCAGCAAGCCCTTAGATATGTTGACTTTTATACAGAAAGAAAACGGCGTCAAAGTGAGGCGGCACAAGCAATCGGTGCGTTTGTTGAAAGTTTTAGGGGGCAGGAGGGGTGAAGATGGCAAAAAGAATGCGAGAATTTATTAGAATTGATCCTGAACTTTGTAGCGGCTGTCAGCGTTGTCATACGGTATGTCCAGTTGATGCGATTGAAGGAGAACCGGGAGAACCGCAAAAAATTTGTGGAGATGCCTGTGTTATGTGTGGTCAATGTGTGCAAATATGCAGTGCTTATGATGCCTTTTTTGAAAAGGATGCGGATTGGCGGGTACAAAAGCTAAGAGAGCGGAATATGCCGGACGGCACAAATGAGCCACTGTTTGCGGCTCATTATCGGGGTAATTTTCTGGCAGTAAAAGAAATTTTAATGCATAAAAATAAATTTACTATGGTGCAATGTGCACCGGCAATTCGCGTTGCTTTAGCTGAAGAATTTGGAATGCCTCTGGGCAGCCTTGTGCCGGGGAAAATGGCGGCGGCATTAAGGCGGTTAGGGTTTGACCGGATTTATGATACGAACTTTGCCGCGGATCTAACCATAATGGAAGAGGGAAGCGAGTTAATTAAGCGGCTAACAGAAGGCGGAACGCTGCCGATGTTTACCTCGTGTTGCCCGGCTTGGGTTAAATTTATAGAAGATAAGTATCCGGAACTTGTTGGCCATTTGTCTAGTTGTAAATCTCCGCAACAAATGGCGGGAGCCATCTTTAAAACGTATGGTGCCGGACTAGATGGAGTAGCCGGGGAAAATATATATAGTGTGGCGATTATGCCGTGTACGTGCAAGAGTTTCGAGGCTGGACGTCAAGAGATGAAGGCCAGTGGATATCAAGATGTTGATGCGGTTTTAACAACAAGGGAGCTAGGGTATCTCATAAAAGAAGCGGGCATTGATTTTGCTGGTTTGCCGGAAGAAGAATTTGATAAGCCATTGGGGATATATTCGGGTGCTGGTAATATTTTTGGTGTAACCGGCGGAGTAATGGAAGCGGCCATCCGTTCTGCGTATGAGATGGTTAGCGGCAAGCCGTTAGATAGTATCAATGTAACTAGTGTCCGTGGCGAAATAGGTGTTAGAAGGACGATAATTGACGCTGGTGAGTTTCAATTAAAAACAGTGGTTGTGTCTGGGTTAAAAAATGTATTGTCGTTATTGGAAACGGTAAAACAGGGAAACGCTGAATTTGATTTTATGGAAGTGATGACTTGTCCGTCGGGATGCATAAGTGGCGGAGGACAACCCAAAATGCTTTTGCCGCTGGATGTTCCTGACGCTTATCATAACCGACGCAATAGTCTTTACCGGCATGATGAAGAACTGACGTATCGTCAGTCGCATGAAAATCCAGAAATTAAAACCGTCTACGAACAATTCCTTGGGGAACCGCTGGGACATCAATCACACAAATTGTTGCATACGAGCTATAAGGCTAGTTCTTAAAGCGACAAAGCGATGATGAACCGGATAAAGCTAGGGGTTACACGCAGGAAAGGTGAAGCTATGTTTGACAAGTATCGACGAGTAGTCGATTATCTGAGAATTTCGGTGACGGATCGTTGTAATTTTCGTTGTCGCTACTGTATGCCGCCGCAGGGGAAAAGCTTACATGATGCCGATGAATCATTAACGTATGAGGAATTGTTGCGAATTATCCGCATATTGGGGCAACATGGCGTAAATAAAATTCGTCTTACTGGCGGGGAACCGCTAGTGCGCAGGGGAATTGTTGAGTTTATTCATAATATACGTCAGATTAATACGATTAAAGATCTGGCGATGACGACAAACGGAAGTTTGCTTGGCAAGAATCGGATGGCTGAAAGACTCAAACAAGCAGGACTGGATCGAGTAAATATCAGTATCGATACTGTGGATTCGGCGGATTTTGCTGATATTACTGGAAGAGGAAACCTGGACGATGTGCTTTTGGGATTGAAAAGTGCGTTGTTAGCTGGTTTTAAGCCGGTGAAAATTAATGTTGTAGTCACGGAAAAACTATCAGATCATGATATTGCTTATTTTATTGCTCAGGTGTATCAATATTCTGTGGCCATACGATTTATTGAATATATGCCGCTAGGACCAACCCCTATTAGTCCGGGGAAAAGTATATTGATGGTCAAACAGATGATTGAGCAAGCGAGTAGTAGGATGTTACAGTCTGAAGTCGTGATGTACGGAAATGGTCCGGCCCGGTATTATCGGTTGCCAAAAGCGAAAGGCGTATTCGGGTTTATTACGCCGATGTCGGATCATTTTTGTCATAAGTGCAATCGTCTTCGGTTGACGGATGATGGTAAACTTAAGCCTTGCTTGCTTTCTAATCAAGAAGTTGATATCAAAGCAGCCTTGCGCAACGGGTGTACGGATCAAAATATATATGAATTTTGTCGGCAGGCGTTACAAAATAAAGGGCTAAAGCATCAATTGGATTATAATACATCGGAAAAATTTTCTGTAACGCGACCGATGTTCCAAGTTGGTGGATAAATAGCAAGTACGGAATCTTAGGAGGAAGAAATATGAATCAATTTGTAATAGCAGATCCAGATAAGTGTATCGGTTGTCGCACTTGCGAAGTAGCTTGCGTGCAAGCTCACCGGTTGGGCCAGTCGGTGGCCAGTTTGACGGAAAAGTTTTTCTCACCGCGGTTGACAGTGATACAAACAGCTAAGATCAGTGTACCGATTCAGTGCCGTCATTGTGAGGATGCACCTTGTGCTAAAGTCTGCCCTGTAAAGGCGATTGTACAGCGTGACCGTTCCGTTCAAGTTATTTCGAATAAGTGCATAGGCTGTAAATCTTGTATAATGGCCTGTCCGTATGGTGCGATTGAACTTGGTGCCGCTGAAGCGGATGTCGATGGTGGTAATAAAGTTGATGCTATTAAATGTGATTTATGCCGTGATACGATCGACGGTCCGGCTTGTATAAAGGTTTGTCCGACGAAGGCGTTGCGGAAAATCGATGAGCTAAAGCTCAGAGAGGGTATGCGAAATAATCGAAACCGAGCAGCCGGCGGCGCGATGAATTTTTAAGAAGGGCATACAGGGAGGTTAAATTATGACAAATAAGGTGTTGACAATCTGTCCGTATTGCGGCAGTGGTTGCAAAATTTATCTATTAGTAGAAAATGGCGAGATTATCGGGGCGGAACCAGCTCCGGGACGAAATAATGAAAGTGAGTTATGTCTAAAAGGATATTACGGATGGGACTTTCTTAAAAACTCAAAACGATTGACCGCGCGGTTGACTAAACCATTATTGCGGCGTAGCCGGGCGGATGATTTTGAAGAGGTATCTTGGGAAGAAGCGATCGGTTTTGCAGCTCAAAAATTGCAGGAAATTAAGAAGAAATACGGACCAGATGCCATCATGGCAACTGGCTCAGCACGTGGTCCGGGAAATGAAGCTAACTATGTTATGCAGAAATTTGTCAGGGCCGCTCTAGGAACGAACAATATTGACCATTGTGCCAGGGTGTGTCATGGATCGTCGGTGTCCGGTTTAGCGGCAACTTTAGGAAACGGGGCTATGTCTAATTCTATTCCGGAAATTGAAGATACAAAATGTATTATGATTTTTGGCTATAATCCGGGCGTATCTCATCCGATTGTGGCCAGAAGGATTATAAAAGCGCGGGAAAAAGGAGCAAAGATTATTGTTGTTGATCCACGGTTTACAGAGCAAGCAAAAATAGCTGATCTGTGGCTGCCGATTGCTAATGGTACCAATATGGCGTTAGTGAATGCGTTAGGCCATGTATTACTTGAAGAAGAATTATATAATAAGCAATATGTGGACAGTTATACCGAAGGGTTTTCCGAATATGAAAAAATCGTCGCGGAATATACGCCTGAATATGCCGAAACCATTACTAAAATTCCGGCTAAAGCAATTCGCGATGCAATACGGATGTATGCGGAGGCTCCCAGTGCTACGATTCTATGGGGCATGGGGGTAACGCAATTCGGTCAGGCCGTAGATGTGGTGAAAGGTTTGTCGTCGCTGGCTTTATTGACGGGAAATCTCGGACGTCCTAATGTGGGCGTTGGTCCGGTGCGTGGGCAAAACAATGTGCAGGGAGCCTGCGATCACGGTGCCTTGCCAAATCTTTTTCCGGGGTATCAGCCAGTAAATGATCCGGTTGTCAGGAGTAAATTTGAAAAGGCCTGGGGGGTAAATTTGCCGGAAAAACCAGGGTATCATTTGACGGATATACCACATTTGGCGAAAAAAGGAAAGGTAAAAGCCTATTACATCTTTGGCGAGGACCCGGTGCAAAGCGATCCGGATGCAGCTGGCGTCCGGGAAATGTTGGATAGCATGGAACTGGTCATTGTTCAAGATATTTTTATGAATAAGACGGCTTTGCATGCTGATGTTATTTTTCCGGCTACTTCTTGGGGCGAACACGAGGGTGTTTATTCTGCGGCTGACCGGGGCTTTCAAAAATTTAATAAGGCTATCGAGCCTAAAGGTGATGTCAAACCGGATTGGGAAATTATTTCACTGGTATCGACTGCGATGGGGTACCCGATGAAGTATAAAAATACCGAGGAAATTTGGGAAGAACTTCGTACCTTGTGTCCTATTTATGCGGGGGTAACATATAAGCGCTTGGAGGAACTGGGAACCATTCAATGGCCTTGTCCCAATGAACAGCATGAAGGTACGAAATACTTGTATGAAGGAAATAAGTTTGATACTCTCAGCGGCAAAGGGTTGTTGTTTGCTGCAAAATATCGTCCGCCAAAAGAGCAGCCGGATCATGAATATCCGTTGGTACTTTGCACGGTCCGTGAGGTTGGGCATTATTCGGTACGGACGATGACGGGGAATTGTGCGGCTCTGCAGGTATTAGCCGATGAACCGGGATATATACAAATGCATCCGGATGATATTTTGCAACTGGGGATCAAAGATCAGGAACTTGTGTGGGTATCTTCACGCCGTGGTAAAGTAATGGCTAGAGCTTTGGCAACAGAACGGGTAACAGCAGGAACAGTCTATATGACCTATCACTGGTGGATTGGGGCTTGTAATGAGCTGACCATCGATTATTTGGATCCGATTTCTAGAACCCCAGAATATAAATATTGCGCGGTAAAAGTGGAGAATATCGCCAAACAAGCCTGGGCGGAAAAGTATGTTCAGATAGAATATGGTAAGTTAAAGAAAAAAATGTTTTGTTAAAATGTGTGTCTGGTTGGTTAGCAGATGATTAGCTAAGTAGCTTGACAGTAAAATAGATAGCTTGTTTTGTATAATAATAGTTCAAAAAATGGCACCTGCATTTGCAGGAGCCATTTTATAGTAGTGGGGTTATAAACGGCAGATTAACCTAAATTGGCCTAAAATAAAAGTTGCTAAAGTATATGTAGAGCAGGTATGATGAGTATTAATTGGCGTGAGTCAGTTTTTGATTTTTTTGTTTTATTTCGTGAAGAGTGCCGAAACTAAGCGATTAATATTTATATAAATCATATAAAAGGATACAGTATAAAAATGATTAATTTTAAAACGATCACACTATCTGACAAGCAATGGATTGATCAGCTCCTGGCTAAAGTAAATAAACGAGGGTGCGAATATACGTTTACCAATATGTTTATTTGGAGTTATAAATTCGATGTAAAGGTTGCGAAAGTCAACGATTATCTTGTAGTTAAGTTGAATCTTCCGGCCGGACGATGCTATATGTATCCGGTTGGCAGCGGCGATATAAAGCCGGTTATCATCGAACTGAAGCGGGATGCGGAAGAAAGTAACCATGATTTTTTTATGACCGGTGTCGATCAGAAAAGCGTTAGCGAGTTGGCGGAACTTTTCCCTGATTGCTTTGTGTATGAGGAAGAACGGTCTAGCTTTGATTATCTCTACTCTGTGGAAAAGTTGGCTGAACTGTCCGGGAGAAAATTGCATGGAAAACGAACTCATATAAGTCGGTTTATTGAAAATAACCCTGATTGGAGTTATGAGCCGTTAACTCAAGACAATATCCAGGAGTGTTATCGGATGGATCGAGAGTGGTACAAGTTAAATCCGGATAATCAATATCGAACCGATCTCAATGAAGGCAATGAAATAAAACGGGCTCTTGACAATTATGCGGAGCTCAAGCTAGATGGAGGTATCTTGCGTTCTAATGGTCGAGTAATCGGCTTTACCTTGGGGGGAAAGATCAATGAAGATACCTATGATGTGCATTTTGAAGAGGCGTATAAAGATATTAGTGGGGCTTACACGATGATAAATAGAGAATTTGCCCGATATATCAGACAGACGTATCCGGAGGTTGTTTATATTAACCGCGAGGATGATTTAGGTATGCCGGGGCTTAGAAAAGCAAAGCAGTCTTATTATCCGGATTTGATGATTGAAAAACATAGCGCAATTTATAAGAAGTAACACTTAATATATATATAGGAGCAATGTATGATCGAGATGAGACTGTCCGATTCCAGCCAAATAAGTCGACTTAAGCAGATTTGGAAAAGTTGTTTTGGCGATAGTGATCAGTATATCAATTTCTTTTATAATAATTGCTATAAGCCGGATGAAACAGCGATTTTGTTGGAGAATGGTCAAATAGCTACGATGCTTATATTACTGCCTATGACAATTGTGGTGCCTGATGGACGAAATCTTCTGACAAGATATTTGTATGCTTTTGCGACAGACCCTGTGTTTAGGCGGAGAGGGTTTGGCGGACAACTTATAGATTTTGCGGATAAGCATGTAGCTCGACTAGAGAATGATTCTGTAATTACTGTTCCGGCGAATGAAAAAATGTTTGGTTATTTCGGCAGTAAGGGCTATGCCAAGGCTTTTTTTATTCGCGAAGGTAAATTTTCACGCCAGCAAATAGTTTCAGGCAGTTTGGCGGGGAAAATCACGCCAGCTACGGCTGCAGAGTATAATGCATTGCGGAATAAGCTTTTGACCGGCAGAATGTATGTGAAGTATGATGATTATGCAATGGATTATCAGAAGAAATTGGCGGTTGAATCAGGTGCGGATTGTTATATCATCAATATCCGGGGGATTACTGGTTGTGCAACCGTGGAAAGCTACCCAACAGGTACGGTACTTATTAAGGAGATGCTTTTGCCTGACGAGCAATTACCGGCAGGATTGGCGTTGATTGGTGATATTTTGCCTGCTGGTACGTATGTGGTTCGCACACCTGCCTTTCTTGGTGCAAGGTTAGGTGGCGAAGTGCGGCCTTATGGCATGGTAAGTTGGTGTCGAGATGTACTTGATGTTGAAACGTCCAACCGGTTTGGTTATATGGCGTTTGCCTATGATTGAATTAAATTTTTGGTAAGTGTATATACTATACATGACTTTAGGAGTAAAGGGGATAAAGTTATGTATGGGTTAATGCCGTTTCGTGATAAAAGTTTACCGGTGAGAGATTTTTATAATCAACTGCTAAGTGGTATGTTGGAGGATGATTTGTTAACAACCTTCGGTAACCCCGCTCTTACGAACGCTTTTCGTGTAGACCTTCGGGAGACCGAAAATGAATATATTGTTGAAGCGGACTTGCCGGGAGTTAAAAAAGGTGATATTACATTACGTTATGAAGGACAGTATTTAACTATTTCGGCTAAAAGAGATGAAGTTAATGAAATAAAAGACGAAAGTTATGTTCGTAAAGAGCGGCGGTGCGGACAACTGCAGCGAAGCATTTATGTAAACAATATAATTGAAGACAGAATTGAGGCCAAGTTTAATGATGGTGTACTTTCAGTAAGTCTTCCTAAGCAGGATAAAGCGCAAAAACGGCGGGGGAATATTCAAATAAATTGATAAACAAGAAAAGCTGTACTCTCCATAGTACGGCTTTTTGAATTTTATGCAGGTGTATATTTTATAAATATCAACACAATAGATGATTCATCTGCTCCAATATTAGCTGTTTTTGGCAGATGGCAGGATAAGTACAATGTTTTGCCTAAATATAGCATCAAGTCTAATGGGCGTTGCGTAGGAGGAATACGAAGATGTTTTACTGTTGGCAGAAAGGAATCGGAAATGACTAAAATACTTTTTCTAGGAACAAGTGATTCTAAAGGTGTTCCCCGACTGATGTGTAATTGTAAGGTTTGTCAATCCCAAGATGCTAAAAACAACCGAAAGAGATCCAGTCTTTTAATCAAGGGTGAGGCCTCAACACAATTACTTATTGATATTTCACCTGACTTTAAGACGCAATATATGAATATATCAAAAAGCATTGACCATATTCCGGATGTCCTGGTCACGCATGCTCACTACGATCATATTGGTGGGTTAGGTGATTTTGCCGATATGAGTTTTTGCAATCATGGGAATGTCAGCTTGATAAGTCCACCGGACATTATTGAGATGATTGTAAATCGCAACCCTTATTTAAAAAATAGAGATGGTTTAACTTTTATATCCGAATATTGTTGGAAGTTTGACCAATGGATGATAAATTTCCATAAGGTTAATCATGGAAACAACGGTTATTCTTACGGAATTATTTTTCAAAAGAACAACTATAAATGGGGCTATTTTTCTGATGCCATTAATTTGTCGCCACAAGAATTGGAACCGATGTATGATTGTGATCTATTAATTCTCGGGACTAATTATTGGGATGAAAGTGAGGGTAGTGATCGGTCGGTTCATGACGTACAAGAAGGACTGGCCCTTAAAGAAAAATTGCGTGTTAAAACAATGGTATTGACCCATTTATCGCATGAAATTGAATATTACTATCATAGTGCGTTGTTGCCGGATAATGTTCAGTTTGCCTTTGACGGCATGGAGTTTGAAATTGATTAATAGGATAAGTTGGAAAATCAGTTTTTTATAAAGTCAGTATATATCGAAATAGGAAATGATTTGGGGACTTTTGAGCGGAGGGGAAACGGTTATGGCCAAAATTGCAAGCCAAGCTAAACGACTGCGGGTTTATATTGGGGAAAGTGATCATTGGAAGCGCCGGTCACTCTATCAAGCTATTGTTGCAAAAGCCAAAGAATTGGATATGGCGGGCGCTACTGTAACGCGTGGGCTTATGGGTTATGGAGCTAATAGCCGCATTCATACGGCCAGTATAGTGGACTTGTCCGACGATCTGCCGATACTGGTAGAAATTATTGATAGTGAAGAGTATATTAATAATCTGCTCCCGTTTTTGGATGAGATGTTAGAAGAGGGCCTGGTTACTATTGATGATGTAGAAGTTATAAAATATGGACGAAAGCCCCCGACGCGTTAAAGCAATTGCCCGGTAATAAAGATTTTCGATTTTAAGCTGGGGAAGGGGAGAACCAGTATGATTCATAAATTTTATTTGTTGCTATTACTTGCCCAGCTGGGGCTTGTTTCATAATCTATTGTAATTGTGGGAGGAACTAATGTACAAGAAATCAGCTAAGCCCAAAATAACAGAACCCAATTTGCCGTCTGATTTACCACTGTTAGGCGTTGACTCTATTCAAGATGAAGAGGTTATTGAATTGGGGTTAATACAAGATTCTCGGATTCCCTTTCAGACTGCCGAAAATATTGTTATTAGCCAAGCTATATTTAGAAACGTTGCCTTTAACCATATTAGCCTGCCTAATGCTAAACTAACTGATATAATTTTTGAAAAATGTGACCTTTCTAATGTGGATTTCAGCCAATGCTTCATGGACCGCGTCCGGCTAAACAACTGTAAGCTGATTGGCATCAATTTGACTGAAGCATCGTTACGAAACATTGTTTTTGATAACTGCAATGCCTCATATGGCGTCTTGCGGTACTTTGATTGCAAAAAAGTCGAATTTAAAAACACTTCCTTCGCTGAAGCGGATATGTACACAGCTACGTTGAATGATGTAAGTTTTACCCATTGTAACCTTGATAAAGCCCAATTATCCGGCACTAAACTGGCCGGCATTGATTTAAGCACTTGTGAATTTTATCAACTGGCGTTAACCCCGGAAGAACTCCGTGGTATGATTATTGCACCTGAACAAGCTATAGCACTTGCCGGTATATTTGGAGTGGTTATAAAAGAATAGGGGATAGTCAGATAAAAACCGCTTACCAATCTGAATATAATTGGTAAGCGGTTTTTATCTGACCATATACAAATTAAACTTTAAATTTATTGGTGCTTGCCATCAAATCTTCCGCTAGTTTAGCCAGCGCCTGGCTGGCAGCGGCAATTTCCTCCATAGTGGCTGATTGCTCTTCGGCGGCAGCAGACACGGTTTGC
>Ga0316613_10000250_pt1 | contig 56364 bp, 56 predicted proteins | sample OWC_soil_day10_C_2_FD_207647 | JGI IMG/M metagenome (GOLD analysis project Ga0316613, IMG submission 207647) | Wetland soil microbial communities from Old Woman Creek delta, Ohio, United States - OWC_soil_day10_CT_b | ecosystem: Environmental > Terrestrial > Soil > Wetlands | place: USA: Ohio...
GTGAATTGCTTACGCAAAGCGTAAGTGATGCGTTACCTAAAGGTAACGATATATATAACCTAACCTAATTCGATGAATGTGCTGGTAACTTCACTTTAAGGAATGTGCAGTTTTGAGGGAGTATACCTTTTAGGATGCTCACCCTCGACTGATCAGAATGTGGCAGATGCAAGGCGCACCGGAAGCCGAGCAGTGCGAGCGTACTTTGGTTGTACGCCGAACAAGCGGCTGAGGAGAAACGCAGCAGATGGCGCATTATGGACAGTCGAATATCTGGTGGCGATAGCTATGGGGTTCCACCTGTTCCCATACCGAACACAGTAGTTAAGCCCATATACGCCGAAAGTACTTGGTTGGAAACGGCCTGGGAGGATAGGTAGTCGCCGGTTAAATAAAAACCACTCAAAATGAGTGGTTTTTTTGTGTATGGTTAGGAAAACTTCAAGAACAAATGAGTCCGTAAGTCTTTTTTATTGAGTATGTTGATATAATATGCCAGCCAAAATAATACAAAATATGCAGGCAAAAATAGTGAACATTTAAAAGCACCCCCTAAAATACATCATTATAATTTTTCTATTGATTATAGATATAAGGATGTATTTGCTACCGATAGATAAAAATTAAAACCCAGGTCATCCGCTTTGCGGTTTCCTGGGTTTTATGCGATACAATCTTGAACTGTAGATGTATCAGTCCGTATATTGTTAATTTCTATGATCGCGATGCTCAAAGGTATTAGGATGTTCATCGGCGGCCATAGGAGGAACAACTTTGGTAGGACGGACCTCAATATCTGTTTTTTGTCAGTTTCAAGACTTGCACGGTACACACTGGCAAACCCAGTTATAATTAAAATTCCATAAGAGAAGAGAATTGCAATCTTTTTCATAATTACACCCTTTCTAATAAAAATTAACCTTTACTATTTTTTACAAAATGATTAACCAGCAAACTATTTTGGTAAAAAATAAAAATATGGGATAATTTTAACATTTGATTATTATATTGTCAAGGATATGTGGATAAAATTCCCTTATGGAATTTTCCGCCAAATTAAACGATTAATGTTAGGATAGCTATCTCTTAGGCTATGTTGTGCTTAGGGGGAGGGGTATTTTTTATAAGTGGAAGGAGCGTGGAGTAAGACTTCGCAAATGCTGTAAATGAATATCAGTATGAAACTTGCGATACAGTGGATACTACTAAAGTAGAAATTAGATAAGGAGGCAGGAGCATGATTGATAGTGATAATCCGGTCGTTGCGCCACCTGAACCGGAGCATCCACAGGTGCCGGAGGAGACTCCTAAACCTAGCCGCCGTTCCAAGAAAGGCGCTGTTGCTGCAAATATTGAAGAGTTGGGTACAACGGAAGTGCCAACCGCTAAAAGTAATATGCATGTTATGACAATTATAGGTCAGATTGAAGGACATATGGTGCTGCCGCCTCAAAATAAAACGACAAAATACGAGCATATCATGCCGCAGTTAGTGGCGATTGAACAAAATCCGGAGATTGAGGGTTTACTGATGCTGCTTAATACAGTGGGAGGCGACGTTGAGGCTGGTTTGGCCATTGCGGAAATGGTTTCTACGATGTCAAAACCATCAGTTTCAGTAGTGCTTGGCGGTGGTCATAGTATAGGGGTTCCTATTGCAACTTCGGCGACGTATTCTTTTATTGTTGAGAGTGCAACTATGACGATTCATCCCATCCGCCTTACCGGTCTGGTTATCGGTGCGCAAAGTTCATTTGACTATCTGGAAAAAATGCAGGAACGGGTCAATAAGTTTGTTGTTACACATTCACGGGTTAATGAGCAAACTTGGAAAGAAATGCTATACCGGACAGGTGAATTATCCAGGGATATTGGTACTTCAGTAATTGGAAGGGATGCCGTCCAGCATGGCCTGATTGACGCTATTGGCGGGGTGTCTCAGGCGTTTGATAAGTTGAAAGAGTTAATAAAGGCGCATAAAGAGTCGGCAGGGAGCAAGCATTAATGTTGTTTTGGAGTGTTGTTCCGCTGGAAATGGTACTTTACGATGCTGAGAGACCGCCTATATATGAAGAATTAATGTATCAGGGAGTTCAGGTGTTGGCGGAAAAATTATCGCCCACGCAGAGCCGCATTGTGCGAATATTATCGACAGAGCCAAATGATTTTCTTCGGGAGGAGTTACAACCGGGAACGGTTATGACTTATCAGCCAATAGGCGATTGATAAACGTAGTTTTCTGCAGCAACTGGAAGCGTAGAAAATAGCGATTAAGGTAAAGCACGGTAAAGCGCAGGCAGAACGCTAATTGACGTAATGCTTGTGCTTTAGTTTGTAAAAAAGTATAGCAACCCGGCATTACAAACAAAGGAATTTTGGTGTGTTTGTAGAAAAATTCCTTAGAGGTGGTATGCTTTGCCGAAACTAGTTTTAAAGCTTCCGGAGGAAATCAAATATGAACTAAAGGGAATTCTCCTTGTAATGGTTTCTTTGCTGGTACTTGCCAGTCTTGCTAATATGAATACCGGTCCGGCAGGCGGGGTTATTGCCAAGGTTTTTCGATATACTTTTGGCATGGGGGCTGTTATTGTTCCTTTAGTGATGCTCGCCATTGGAAGTTGCTATATTTGGACGCGTCGAGCAATAACTTATAGTGTGAAGTTTTGGGGCTGGGTATTAACGTATGTGTTTTTATTGGCTATTTTTCACCATTTTTTCATCCCTGTAGGGCAAGAGATTTTACCGGAAAGCTTGTCGGTCGGCGGGGGGCTTGTTGGTGGTATATTGCTTTTTTCTTTGCGTAAGGTAGTTGGTATTTATGGCAGTATGATTGTACTGGTGGCTTTGGCGATTAGTTCGGCTGTTTTTTCTACGACATGGTCACTGACTAAGACTCTTTTTATGGTGAAGGAGAAGGCAGCTACCGGTATTTCAAGTGCTGGCGACGCCATTGCTTGTACTTGGGAAAACATGAGTGAGTCCTTTCCGAGAAAAAAGGATAAATCGACTTTTTACGATCAGGAAGAGGCCGAGCCTCGCCGGGTATGTGTCTCACAGCCTGAAACTGAAAAGAAACCCGTCGTTGTGAAAGTTTCTGAAGAAATAGAATCGGTCAGAGAAACGGCAATGGCTCCTTCACCTATAGCTTCAGTACCTTCAAGTTTTAAGTTACCCTCTTTATCCCTCTTAAAAAAAACTGTAAAATCCAAATCGTTGAAATCTACGAAGGAGCTTTCCGACAATGCGAGACTGTTGGAGCAGACGCTTGATAACTTTAATGTAGGTGCGAAGGTTGTAAATACTTGCCAGGGGCCGGCTGTTACTCGTTATGAACTGGAACCGGCTCCGGGGGTAAAGGTGAGCCGTATTGTTGGCTTGGCGGATGATATAGCATTAAATATGGCGGCATCCGGGGTTCGTATAGAAGCTCCTATTCCCGGAAAAGCGGCAGTGGGTATCGAGGTACCGAATAAGGAAGTAGCCAGCGTGCCTTTGCGGGATGTGCTTGAGAGTGCTGAGTTTCAGAAAGCGGCATCACGGTTGACGGTTGCCTTGGGAAAGGATATCAGTGGGCAGGCAATTGTGGCCGATCTTTCGAAGATGCCGCATTTATTGGTGGCAGGAGCGACCGGGTCAGGGAAAAGTGTTTGTGTAAATACTTTAATTGTAAGTATTTTGTTTAAGGCCCGGCCGGATGAAGTAAAGTTTATGCTTATCGATCCCAAAGTTGTTGAACTATCGAATTATAACGGGGTTCCTCATCTATTAACGCCGGTGGTAACCGATTGCAAAAAGGCAGCATCCTCTCTCCGCTGGGCGGTACAGGAAATGGAGCGACGCTATGCTCTTTTTGCCAGTACCGGTGTTCGCGATATAAGCCGGTATAATGAGAATAGTGAAAGTCCATTGCCCTTAATTGTAATTATTATTGATGAGCTAGCAGATCTAATGATGGTTGCCCCGGTAGATGTAGAGGATGCGATCTGCAGGTTAGCCCAAATGGCTCGGGCTGCAGGTCTGCATTTAGTATTGGCCACGCAGCGTCCATCGGTTGATGTATTGACTGGGACGATTAAAGCGAACGTTCCGTCCCGTATTTCCTTTGCCGTATCATCCCAAATTGATTCCAGGACTATACTGGATATGGCGGGGGCCGAAAAGCTGCTGGGAAAAGGAGATATGCTGTTTTACCCGGTAGGGGCGGCAAAGCCGTCGCGGGTGCAAGGTGCATTTATTGCGGACAATGAAGTGGAGGAACTTGTAAATTATTTAAAAGTTCAATCCGAACCGGAATATATGGAAGGAGTAACCGCCTATACTGAGACGGAAGAAAAAAAGATAAAAGAAAGTTTTGATGATGAACTTTTAAAGGATGCAATTACTATGGTTCTGGAAACGGGACAAGCTTCTGTGTCGATGCTACAAAGAAAATTTCGAATCGGGTACACTCGGGCGGCCAGACTTATTGATACCATGGAGGAAATGCGGATTGTAGGACCGAATATGGGAAGTAAGGCCAGGGAAATTATAATGACTTCGGATCAGGTGTACTCTCAATATTTTGAGGACAGCTAACGAAAAAAATAACCCCTGAAAAGAAAAGCTAAGTTTAGGGTAAAATATAAAGTATATAGTGACTACCTGACACTGTAAAAAATAGTTCTCATATGATATAGATTTTGACGAGTTTAAGGGGGTAACAGCTTTGGAGAATGTAGGTAATGTATTACGTACTGAGCGAGAAAATAAGGGGCTTACCATTAAGGACGTGGAAAAAGGGACGAGTATTCGCGCGCTGTATATCCAAGCCATTGAGGAAGGAAATTATGAAGTTCTCCCCGGTGAAGTCTATCTAAAAGGCTTTTTGCGGAATTACGCCACTTTTTTAGGCTTAGATGCCCAGGAAATGCTAAATATGTACCGCCAGAGCCAAACTCCACCGCCGCCTCCGGCTCCTGCTGCTCCGCCAGCACCTAAAGCGAAAGAGGAAGCTCAGGTCCCGCAAGAAGGACAGCGTTCCTTTGGCCGCTTGCCTCTTGTTGTGCTGGGTGTTATTGTTCTAGGAGCGGTAGCCTGGGGGGCAGTAAGTTTTATGGATAGGTCAGCGCCTTCCGAGCCGAAGACTCAAGTACAACCTGCTCCGTCGCCCACCGGCCAGGTCGCACCAACTCAACCGCCAGCTACTGTTCAGCCGACAATTCCTCCCGCTCCGGCTCCTGTTCAGCCGGGAACGGAAGGCAAATCGGTTGTAGTGACGGCGAATTTTGTTGATAAGTGTTGGACCCTAGTCAGTGTAGATGGCAAAGAAGTTTACCAAGGTACGCCTGGTGTAGGTGAGACTTTGACCTGGAGCGGGGATCGGGATATTGTTATTAAGTTTGGCAACGCTGGGGGTGCCGAAATTACCTACAACGGTCAAGCACAGGGGAAAGCCGGAAATGGTGGGGAAGTGCTCATAAAAACATTTTCAGCTACGGCGGTAACCAATAAAAAACAATAAACCTTCTCGTTAAGGAATACTGTACATGATGCAAGGCTGCGAAAAATCTTTTTCAGCAGTCTTGCTATTTTGCAGTTTTAGACGTAATGATAGGAGCATGCAATGACGAATGATGATTTTCTTCCGATTAGCAAAGAGGATATGGTAAGACGCGGCTGGGATAGGTTGGATTTTTTAATCGTTAGCGGCGATGCTTATGTGGATCACCCTAGTTTTGGTACGGCTATTATCAGCCGTCTCTTGGAAAAGGAAGGCTGGCGGGTAGGGATTATCGCGCAGCCGGACTGGCGTAGCGTGGCTGATTTTAAAAAACTTGGCAAACCTCGTCTGGCGGTGTTGGTTACGGCCGGAAATTTAGACTCAATGCTCAATAAATTTACGGCCGCTAAGAAATATCGCAGTAATGATAATTATTCTCCGGGTGGTCAGGCAGGGTTACGTCCTGACCGGGCGACAATAGTCTATTGTAATCGCATACGGGAAGTATGGAAAGATATCCCGCTAATTATTGGCGGCATTGAAGCCAGTCTGCGTCGGTTTGCGCACTATGATTACTGGACGGATAGTGTGCGGCGGTCGATTTTAATTGACAGCAGGGCTGATTTGCTTGTTTATGGAATGGGTGAGCGGCAAATAAAAGAAATTGCATCGCAGCTGGCGGCCGGTATTAAGGTGCAGAATATTTGCAGCGTTGGTGGCACGTGCTATCGTTCTCTATCTCTTGAACATATGTGGGACTATGTAGAAGTTCCCGGTTTTTCCGCCGTGAGTATAAGCAAGAAAGACTTTGCCGAGGCTTTTAAAGAGCAATACCTTGAACAAGATACTATACGGGGCAAAGCTGTTGTGCAGCACCATGGGGAATATTATGTAATTCAGAATCCACCGGCTGCTCCGCTAACTACCGAGGAATTGGATGAGGTGTATGATTTACCATATTGCCGGACCTATCATCCCATTTACGAAGCGGCGGGGGGAGTACCGGCAATACAAGAGGTCAAATTTAGCTTAGTAAGTCACCGTGGCTGTTATGGAGGATGTTCTTTCTGTGCCATTGTATCCCATCAAGGACGCATTATTCAAACGCGCAGCCGGCAGTCAATTCTACGGGAAGCGAATCTTCTTATTCATCAAAATGATTTTAAGGGGTATATACATGATGTTGGCGGTCCAACGGCAAATTTTCGGGTACCGGCCTGCTCGCATCAAGCTGACAGGGGAGCCTGTCGTACCCGGCAATGTTTACACCCGGTTCCTTGTAAGAATTTGAATACCGATCATAGCGATTATTTGTCTCTTCTAAGGGAATTGAGAAGTTTACCTAAAGTAAAAAAAGTGTTTATTCGTTCCGGTATCCGGTATGATTATCTTTTGGCAGGTTCAAACGATGAATTTATGCGAGAATTGTGTCAGTATCATGTAAGCGGTCAATTAAAAGTGGCTCCGGAGCATATTTCTGTTAATGTTACTAAGTTAATGGGTAAGTCGGGCAAAGAGGTCTACTTAAAGTTTTCTAAGGCCTTTAAGGCAATTAACGAAAAGCTCGGTAAAGAACAATATCTTGTGCCGTATTTCATGTCTAGTCATCCAGGTTCCGGGCTTAAAGAAGCGGTGGAATTAGCGGAATTTTTGCGGGATCAGAAATATCAGCCGGAACAAGTTCAAGATTTTATTCCTACACCGGGTAGTCTATCGACTTGTATGTATTATACCGGACTCAATCCGCTTACCGGAGAGAAGGTCTATGTAGCGAAAGATCCGCATGAAAAAAGGTTGCAGAGAGCGCTTCTTCAGTATCGTAATCCGAAAAATTACCCGTTGGTATTAGAAGCGCTAACTAAGGCGGGGCGGCGGGACTTAGTCGGATACGAAGCTAAATGCCTGATTCGCCCGCCAAAAAATGAGTTCCAAGGCAAAAGCCTTAGTCAGACGAGAGGCTTAGGGGCAAGTCGCAAACAAAAAGCGAAAGAACGGCGAAAGTAGGGTTGGGTTTCCCTTACATAGATTGCTCAGTGTCGGGAAAATACTAAAGTAATCTATTTTGTATAGACGGGGGAATTATGATGGAAATAGAAAATAGGCCTTTTCTTCAGGCTGCGCTACTTTGTGAAGAGGTAACTACGGATGAGAAAGGGCGACACAACATAGTACACGAATTTAGTCAATATACTATGGGGTATTCCGAGCCGTTTACCATTTTTACTATTTGGCGTGGCGACAAAGATACGGCTGACCGGCAGTATAAGGAAAAGACTGAGATTGTTGCACCCGACGGGCGGGTGGTTGCGGCCGGAGAAATAGGACCGTTTTCCATAGAGGATAATACGTACCGGCAAGTTAACAGTACATTACTGGAAAACATTGATTTCACTCAGGAAGGCGAATATGAACTAAAAATTGTTTTGACTGATAGTGAGAGCACTACCCCTATCAGTACCAGCTCATATCCTGTTACCGTTGTATAGGTACGGATAGGATGCTTGGGAGGATATTTCTCTTGCATCGAGAACCAATAGGCGGTATAGTAGTATAGGTTGTCAGTTTACAGCAAGCAAGCAAATGTAAACGGTGGGCTAGTAGGAGGGGACGTTATGAGGCGATATCTTCCGTTACTCTTAATGTCATTTTTTCTAGTGATAATTACAGTTTTCGGAACCAATCTCTTAGCCGATGCAGGCAAGGAGAATCCGGTGGAAAAAAAGCATATTGTTGTATATTCCACATTACCTGTGGAACAGGTAGCTGTTTTGGCTCAGGAGTATGAAAAAACTTCTGGAATTGTGGTTGATGTGGCTCCTTTATCTTCGATTGACCTTGTGTCGCGTTTGGTAATGGAATCCGCAGAACCGCATGCAGATATAATATTGGCCAATAGCGACACGTTGAAACAAATTGCTAAACTTAAGATGCTTACCGCTTATAATTCTGAAGCTACTGAACTTGTTCCTGAGCGCTTCTGCGGAGAGGACAACCAGTGGATTGGAGTCTGGTATGATCCTATCGTTTTTGTTGCCAATCAGGATTATCTCAAAAAAATGTCGCGGCCACCACAAAAATGGGACGACCTTTTAACTGCAAGTCCATGCCGGTTAGTAATTACTGATTTTTTAGCAGCCGATGCCTCTGGTAATATCTTAAATACGTTGGCCGCCGTTCGCGGTGAAAATGGGGCGCTAGCCTATTTGGAAAAGCTGCATCCCAATATTGTTCAGTATGCTAAGTTTTTGTCAACTCCGCCACGCATGGTCGGTTTAGGGGAAGCGGATATAGCCATAGCCGTTGAGAGTGAGGCAGTGCGGTATGTAAAGGATAGTTTTCCGGTAACGATTATTCACCCGGAAGATGGCACTGCGTATCTTTTAACCGGAGCTGGTGTTATGGCAGGGGGGACGCATGAAAAAGAGGCTAAGGCCTTTGTCGATTGGCTGGTACAAAATCAGGCGCAGACAGCCTTATACGATAATCGTTTTTATATGATACCGACGAATAGGGATACAATTGTTTACAAAAAGCTTGTTGGCAACGAAACAGGTAAGCCCATCCCTCTGTTTGAATATGAAGATAAGCTCAATGCGCTTGAAAAACAAAAACTGCTTGACAAGTGGGTAAAAACGGTACGTTTAAGCCCGCGATAAGTGACCCGAAAGGAAGATTTCTAAATTGAAAGCCGGATTTATAAGTCTTGGGTGCGCCAAAAACCTAGTAGATACGGAAGTTATGCTAGGTCTTTTGGTTTCCCAAGGTATAGAACTAACGGAGGAACCGCAGGAAGCTGAAATTCTCATTATAAACACTTGCGGTTTTATTGATGCTGCAAAAGAAGAATCAGTAAATACCATTCTCCAAACTGCTCAGTATAAAAAGACTGGAAAATGCCGGGCGCTTATTGTAGCCGGGTGTTTAGGACAACGGTATCAGCAAGGACTATTGGATGAAATGCCTGAGGTAGATGCCGTTATTGGAACCGGAGCCTGGCACCGCATTAATGAAGCTATTGCCGATGTCTTACAAGGTAACCGGGTGATTTTTATCGGGGATACCGATACTATCTATGATGAGACAATGCCACGGGTTCAAACAACTCCCGCCTATACCGCTTATGTAAAAGTGGCTGAAGGCTGCAGCAATAATTGTTCGTATTGTGTCATTCCACAGGTGCGGGGGAGTTTTCGCAGCCGTTCTATCGACTCTGTAGTGAGCGAAGTGAAAAAATTGGTAGAGCAGGGCGTCAAAGAAATTAATTTAATTGCACAGGATACAACCAGCTTTGGCCGGGATAAAGAGGGGCAGCCGCAACTCGCAGCTTTGCTTAAGGCACTAGTTGCTATTGACGGATTAATTTGGATAAGGCTATTATATTGTTATCCTCGATATTTTACAGATGAGATTATTGATTTAATTGATCGAGAACCCAAAATTTGTAAATATATTGATATCCCTTTACAGCATATTCATGATGATATTCTTAAAGCAATGAACCGTCGGGACTGCCGTGCGGATATTGAGCGGCTGTTAGCCAGGATTAGGGCGAAAATCAAGAATGTGGCCATTCGGACATCTTTTATTGTGGGATTCCCGGGGGAAACGGACGAACATTTTTTGGCGTTGGAACAATTCGTAGCTGACATTAAGTTTGACCATGTGGGGGTTTTTACTTATTCGCAGGAAGAAGATACAGTGGCAGCTGCTCTGCCTAATCAGATTTTAGACGAAGTTAAAGAGGAACGCTACCACCGGATCATGGCTTTGCAATCGGCAATATCGGAGGAACGCAATATTTCTCTTGAAGGTAATATCTTCGAAGTTCTGGTTGAAGGCAGAAGATCCGGGGAGGATGGGGAAGTAGTCTATGGACGCATGGAGCGACAGGCACCGGATATTGATGGTTACACCTATTTGGAAAATGCCGCTGAGGTGAAAATCGGCGAGGTTAAAAGGGCAAGAATTGTTCAGGGATTTACTTATGATGTTTTGGCAGAGATACTCTAGCGACACCTTACTAGCGAAAGAGACAGGTAGTTGAAATCAACCGGCCTCAAGAAATAGTAGTGTGGAGACACTACTATTTTTGTCTACATATCATTTCCCCGCGTTTTTTGTTGCCTGATCAGACAGATAACGACAAATTTATCACATTGGCGCTTTTATTGTCTTGTAATGGGATTTTTTAGAGGAATTGGCATCCTTTATAACGAAGTTCATGACAGGGGGAATACAAGAATGATTGTGGAGATTGTAAGTACTGGAACAGAACTCCTTTTGGGTCAAATCATAAATTCTAACGCCGCTTATTTAGCGAAACGATTAAATCAGCTAGGTTACCATGTGCTTTTCCAATCTACGGTGGGAGATAACCGTATACGTATGGCAGAAGTACTCAAGGTTGCATTGGAACGAGCAGATATTATTATTACTACCGGGGGGTTGGGACCAACCCAAGGCGATATAACTAAAGAAGTGGCTGCAGAGCTTTTAGGGAGAAGTTTGTATTTGCATCAGGCAAGCAAAGAACGGATCAGGGAATTTTTTGCTGCAAGACAGGCAACCATGACGGAGAACAATTTGCGTCAAGCCATGATGCCGGAGGGCGCTATTGTTCTTGAAAATACTTGCGGTACGGCGCCAGGGGTGGCCTTGGAGGCGGGGAATAAAACTATAATTCATTTACCGGGTCCTCCCCACGAAATGGAGTCGATGTTTGAGGCGGCGGTTATCTCGTATCTTGAAAAGCGGTTCGGAAGTCAAGGGGTTATCCATTCTAAAGTACTCAGAACCAGCGGCATCGGGGAATCGGAACTGGAAGAAATTATTCTTGATCTTATTAAAACACAAGCAAATCCTACGATAGCATTATTGGCCCGTAGCGGTGAAATACATATCCGCTTGACCGCAAAGGCTGCAACTATCGAAGAGGCAGAAGAAAAGATTGTTATAGTCGAGAGAGAAATACGACAGCGCATTGGTCAGTTTGTCTTTGGCACCGGTGAGGAATCGCTTGAGTGGGTCGCCGGACAGATGCTTGAACAAAAAAAGCTGACTATTTCGCTTGCAGAGTCTTGCACCGGAGGGTTGGTATCGAGCAGAATTACTGATATTGCCGGAAGTTCCAATTATCTCGTAGGATCAGTGGTTTCCTATAGCAATGCAATAAAAACGGCTGTTGCCGGGGTTGATGAAGATACTCTAAGCGCCAAAGGCGCGGTGAGCCCAGAGGTCGCCGAAAAAATGGCGTTAGGAATCCGATCCAGGTTTAATAGTGACATCGGTGTCGGTGTTACCGGCATAGCCGGACCTGGGGGAGGGTCGGCTGAAAAGCCGGTAGGCCTTGTCTATATTGCTATTTCCGGCCCTGTGGGTATAGAGTGTTATGAGTATCGTTTTACCGGTCAGCGCACGGCTATAAAGACGCGTACTGCTACTACAGCGTTGCATCATCTTAGACAGTATATTCTTAAAATATAAGGAGGTTATTATATTGAAAACAACAACAACAACAGCCGGATTTTTCGGTGAACTTGCACTTAGCAAAAAAGTCCTGGCCTCCATAATGGAAATGGGCTTTGAAGAACCGTCACCAATCCAGACAAAAACAATACCTCTTGTTCTTGAGGGACGAGATGTAATAGGACAGGCCCAAACAGGTACAGGAAAGACGGCGGCTTTTGGTATACCTATTATGGAGCGTATGATTGAATCCCGCAATATACAGGCGCTGGTTCTTACTCCTACCCGGGAGCTTGCCATTCAGGTTTCCGAAGAGCTTACTAAAATTGGCAAGTTCAAACGCATTAAAACCCTTCCTGTATACGGGGGACAGCCTATTGACCGACAGATACGGGCGTTAAATTACGGTGTGCAAGTTGTGATTGGTACGCCGGGGCGCCTTTTAGACCATATTCGCCGTAATACCATTAAGTTGGGCCATGTTAAAACGCTAGTTTTGGATGAAGCCGACGAAATGCTGGATATGGGCTTTGTTGATGATATTGAGCAAATTTTAGAGAGTGTATCAAAAGAACGCCAAACGCTTTTATTCTCGGCGACTATGCCGGCACCGATACGGGCTTTAGCCAGTAAATATATGAATAATCCGGCTGAGGTTGCTATTAGCCGGGAACAAATTACCGTACCGCTGATTGATCAGTGTTATTATGAAACAAGGAATAAACTTGACGGCTTATGCCGGGTTTTAGATATTGAAACCAATGATAAGGCGATTATTTTTTGCCGGACTAAAAAAGGCGTTGATGATTTGGTGGCATCAATGCAGGCCAGGGGTTTCTTAGCTGACGGGCTGCACGGGGACCTTAGCCAGTCACAACGTGATCGCGTAATGAAGAAGTTTCGTGATGGAAAACTAGAAATTTTAGTGGCAACAGATGTTGCGGCGCGCGGGCTGGATATTGACAGTGTTACCCATGTTATCAACTATGACGTACCGCAGGACCCTGAGTCCTATGTGCATCGTATTGGGCGTACCGGGCGTGCCGGACGTAAAGGGGTTGCTATTACCTTTATTGAACCGAGGGAATACCGTCAGTTAAAACTCATTGAAAAGCAGACCAAGACTCGAATTGTTCGTAATCAACTACCTTCGGCAGCGGATATTCTTGAACGTCAGAAGGATGTTATTTCCAAGCGTTTAGTCGCCACCATTGAGCAAGGACATTTTAATGATTACCATACCATTATTGCTGATCTTGTTCCAGAATACGACGCCATGGATATTGCTGCTGCTGCCTTGAAGCTTTTTCAGGAAGGATATAAGGAAAAATCGGACGACAATCCGGTCTTTGCGAATACCGGCGCAGAAAAAGGCATGGTACGGTTATTTGTTAATATAGGTCGTGCGCAGAAGATTCGACCGGAAGATATTGTGAGAACGTTTGCAGAAGAAGCTGGCATATCTGGTAATATCATTGGTCAAATAAATATTTATGAAAAGTTTACCTTTGTGGAAGTACCGGAAGATTGTGCGGAACGGGTGATGGCCGTTATGCATAGAAATATGCTCAAGGGTTATAAAATTAATGTTGAACCGGCCAGAGGCCGCTAGCTAAACGAAGAAGGGCCTCTGTCCCTTCTTTTCTTTTTGTTTGGATTTTTCGTAATACATAATCTCTTGACACCACGAACAAATGTTTGCTAAAATTGGGCTAGATAATTTGGGAGGGGCGACTATGGATAAAACGAAAGCTTTAGAAAACGCTATGCGGCAAATAGAAAAAGATTTCGGTAAAGGTTCTATTATGAAGCTCGGCGAAGCGGCGGCCAAAATGAATGTGGAAGTAATCCCCACAGGGGCGCTGTCGCTGGATATTGCCCTTGGTATTGGTGGGGTTCCCAGAGGAAGAGTTGTTGAAATATATGGACCTGAAGCGTCAGGTAAAACGACGGTTGCCCTCCATATTATTGCGGAAGCCCAAAAAGCGGGCGGGTTTGCCGCATTTATTGATGCGGAACATGCGCTTGATCCGATATATGCGAAAAAACTGGGTGTTGATATAGATAATCTTCTTATTTCTCAGCCAGATAATGGAGAACAGGCGTTGGAGATTGCCGATGCACTGGTACGAAGCGGCGCTATTGATGTCATTGTTGTTGACTCAGTGGCTGCTTTGGTACCGCGAGCCGAAATTGAAGGGGAAATGGGCGATTCTCATGTAGGTTTACATGCTCGTTTGATGTCGCAGGCTTTGCGGAAGCTAACGGGGGTTATTAGTAAGTCGCGAACCACTGCTATTTTTATTAATCAGATTCGCGAAAAAGTCGGTGTAATGTTCGGAAATCCCGAAACGACTACCGGTGGACGGGCCCTTAAATTCTACTCGTCGGTGCGCCTTGAGATTCGAAAAGGAGAGACGCTAAAACAAGGAAATGATATAGTTGGCTCGCGCACTAAGGCTAAGGTGGTCAAGAATAAAGTTGCGCCGCCGTTCCGACAGGCTGAATTTGACATTATGTATGGCGAGGGGATTTCCCGCCAAGGGTGTATTGTGGATATGGGTACTGAATTAGACATCATTACCAAAAGCGGAGCCTGGTACTCTTACAGCAGTAATCGTTTGGGACAGGGGCGGGAAAATGTGAAAGAATTCTTCAAGGAAAATCCGGCCATCGCTGATGAGATTGAAGCCAAAATCCGTGAAGGCATGCTTGCTGGAATGCCTATTCCATTTGTTAGCGCAACTGAGGCTAGTGATGCTAGCGATGCAGAATGAAGCCGAGGGACTACGCTTGGCGGTAGCGTTTCTGGCAAGACGGGCGCTTAGCGAAAAAGAACTTAGAGTGCGTCTCGCCGATAAGGGGGTTGAGACGGCTGTTGTTGAGAATATCTTGCTGTCTTTACGGAAAAAAGGTTATGTAAATGATTTCGAACTTGGCCGTATACTGCTAAATAAGTATCAAAATGGGAAGTACGGAATTCTTGTTATTCGCGATAAAATGAAAAAACGGGGACTTTGTCAAGATATTATTAATGCTGTTTTACAAGAAAACGAGGCTATGGACGATTTTGCGATCGCGGTTAAACTTGTTTCGAGGAAGTTTCCTATAGTAACGGCAGAAAATAGAGGAAAAGCAGTTAGGTATCTGGCCAACCGTGGCTTTACACAAGGAACGGTTATAAAAGTTATGGAACATCTTAATCGGGCTTGGGACTATTGATTTTACGTCGCTTAAAGGGAATTTTGTCAACTTGACACATGATGGAAAAACCTTTACAATTGAAGTGACCAATCGTGAATAGTTTTAAAACCAGGGAGCAATCGGTGAACTGCCTTAAAGCCGAGTTAACCACTCGGCTTTAACCCTGTATAGTCATTCATAATTTTTAGCATAGGAGGTGGAGTGTATATTTGAAATTATTATAACTGCGATCATTGTAGCTTGCGTAGCTTTTTTTATAGGGTACGTAGTGCGGCGCAATTTTGCTGAGTCCAAGATAGGGACGGCTGAGGAAGTCGCAAAAAGAATACTTGATGAAGCGCAGAAAAACACGGAAACTAAGAAAAAAGAAGCAATTGTTGAAGCTAAAGAAGAAATCCATAAGCTGCGTACCGAGCTTGATCGTGAGATCAAGGAACGCCGGTCCGAATTGCAGCGGCTCGAACGCCGATTGTTGCAGAAGGAAGAGAACCTTGACAGAAAGATTGACTCCTTGGAAAAGAAGGAAGATATACTAACTCGCAAAGAATCGGAAATCGATAAAAGCCAGGATAAAATTAATGAACTGTATGCTAAACAATTGGCGGAACTCGAACGGTTATCAGGAATGACTTCTGACGATGCGCGTAACCTTTTAATGGATAGAGTGCAGGAAGAAGTTAAGCATGAAATGGCCATGATGATTAAAGAGCTGGAACAGCAGGCAAAAGAAGAAGCTGATAAAAAAGCCCGGGAAATCATTTCACAAGCCATTCAGCGGTGTGCCGCTGACCATGTAGCTGAGACTACGGTATCTGTAGTGGCATTGCCGAACGATGAAATGAAGGGCCGTATTATAGGGCGCGAAGGCCGCAATATTCGGACGCTAGAGACTTTAACAGGCATTGATCTTATTATTGATGATACTCCTGAGGCTGTTATTTTATCTGGCTTTGATCCGGTACGTCGTGAAGTAGCCAGAGTCGCTCTTGAAAAACTGATTACTGATGGGCGGATTCATCCGGCACGGATTGAAGAGATGGTGGAAAAAGCTCAGAAAGAAGTGGATCAGAAGATTAAAGAGGCTGGCGAACAGGCAACTTTTGAAACCGGCGTGCATGGTTTGCATCCGGAATTGATAAGACTGCTTGGACGGTTAAAGTATCGTACTAGCTATGGTCAAAATGTTCTGAAGCATTCTATTGAAGTTGCGCATTTAGCGGGAATCATGGCTGCCGAACTTGGTATTGATATAATGATGGCTAAGAGAGCCGGTTTGCTGCATGATATTGGAAAAGCGGTAGACCACGAAGTAGAAGGGCCACATGTAACCATTGGGGCAGATCTAGCGAAAAAGTATCGTGAATCAGCTGAAATTATTAATGCTATCGGGGCTCACCACGGGGATGAAGAACCTAAAACTATTCAAGCGGTTCTCGTTGCTGCCGCCGATGCAGTATCGGCCGCAAGACCGGGGGCTCGTCGGGAAACGTTGGAAAGTTACTTGAAGCGTTTGACACGATTGGAAGAAATCGCAGAATCCTTTGATGGAGTAGAAAAATCGTTTGCGATTCAAGCTGGCCGCGAAATTCGGATTATTGTTAAACCGGAAAAAGTCGACGATTTGGGCTCAGTACGGATGGTTCGTGATATTGTTAAAAGAATCGAAGATGAACTGGAATATCCCGGACAAATCAAAGTTATTGTTATTCGGGAGACCCGCGCAGTTGAGTATGCAAAATGATACAAAACGGCCTTAACAAGGCCGTTTTTGGCTTTCCTTTAGGATTAGGGAATCATTTGCCTGCAGGAGTTACAGTACTTTTAGAGAATAGCTAATAAAGTCGCATTAATACTTTTGGAATGATTTAACGGATGGTGATTAAATGACAGTAATGCAGCAGGAGGATCCACGGATGGCTGATAGTGTGAACCTACTTATATCTATTTTAGTACGTTATCCCGAGATTGCTAAAATCAGTTATGATGCTGATAATAATACGATAAAACTGACTTTCTTTTTCAGTGGTACTTTGACAGAAGATAGGTTCGCCGCTACAAGGAAAGTTTTAACGGACAGTCTTGAAGTTTTTCATCTTTTGGAAGGGGCAAATACCCGTGTCGTTGATATTGCTTTTAGCACCTGTGCGGAGGTGACTATGTTGACTATTTTGCGAGATGTGACAAGTTTGTCCAAAGGAGAAATAGCTCTTGTTATTCAATTATTAAGGGATAATTGCAATGGTTTTCTCATTGCTGATGATAATGAAGCCTTGCAGGAAGAGGATCTTATGGTTCAAGATGAGGTTATTGATAGTATGCTCGAAAATGTTAAACATCAGCAGCAAAGTAATGGACTTATCGGAATTCGTGAAGATGGGCGTGTTTTGGTGTTCAATCAATAAAGGTTGGAAAATTCAAAATAAGACAGAAAATATTATAATTATTTGAATTTTCACCAAGGAAAATAAAGGAATTTTGTACCAGGCGACGAATAGATACTGTGTTAGCTCTTATTTTTATATCTATTCAATTAGGGGAGGTACAAAATTCATGGAAGTATTGAAAGTTTCAGCAAAATCTAATCCAAATTCCGTTGCCGGTGCTCTTGCCGGAGTTCTTAGAGAACGTGGTGGCGCTGAAATGCAAGCAATCGGGGCTGGAGCCCTTAATCAAGCTGTTAAGGCTGTGGCTATTGCTAGGGGATTTGTTGCTCCACATGGTGTTGATTTAATCTGTATACCTGCCTTTACAGACATAATGATTGATGGAGAGGAAAGAACGGCTATTAAGTTAATAGTGGAACCAAGATAGTAATAAAAACCTGTTCATTAGAACAGGTTTTTTTGTTAGGAATAGGTAAACTATAGTATAATATACTATACTATCTAGAATAGAGCGATGGGGTGCTAACTATGCAAATCGATGTTGTAGGTCGGGATTTGATCGAAATTGGGGCAGAGGCACTAATTATCAGTGTCTTTGAAGGAGAAAGAGTTCTTAGTGATGCTGCTCAGGCCGTGGATGCAGTTAGCGGCGGACAGATCAGTAATCTAATGAAAAATAATAGTGAAGAACTTGGGAAATTCGGGACCACTACGGTGCTTCACGCAACTCAAATCATTATTATTATTGGAATGGGTAAACGGGAAAAGCTAAATGCAAACCAGGTTCGGAAGTTGGCAGCTATAGCGCTTAGAGCGGCGACAAAGCAAAAAGCGGAAAGTGTAGCTGTGGATATGAGTTTAAGCGGAGTGTGTATAAGTTCGGAGTTGTTTTCAGAGGCCTGGGCCGAGGGGGCAATAATGGGAACCTACCGATTTACTTATTATAAAACTGAATCCCCGGCTAATTCGTTGATCAAAAATCTCTATTTTGTTGTGAAGCTTCCAGGCTCTTTAACTTCTGTTCGTTCCGGTGCGGATAGGGGAAAGGTCATTGCAGAGGCGGTTAATTTCGCCCGGGATATGGTAAATCATCCAGCCAACTATCTGACACCGACTAAAATGGCGGAATTTGCCCAAAAGATTGCTGATAAGTATGAGCTTGAACTTAGTGTTTTTGCAAAATACCAAATTGAAAACATGAAAATGGAGGCTTTTGCAGCGGTAGCCCAAGGCAGTGATGAGCCCCCCAGGCTAATTGTCTTGAAGTATAATGGTAGCCCGGATGATGATCGTCTTTTGGCGTTTGTAGGTAAAGGAGTAACTTTCGATAGCGGTGGGCTTTCGTTAAAACCTGCACAAGGTATGAATGAAATGAAAGATGATATGGCGGGGGGAGCCGCTGTCCTTGGGGCAATTCAAGCCATTGCGGCTCTGAGATTGCCTGTCAATATTATCGGAGTTATTCCTTGTACTGAGAATATGCCTTCTGGGCACGCATTTCGCCCGGGAGATGTTATTGGGTCTATGGCGGGCAAGACTATTGAAATTATTACGACCGATGCAGAAGGCAGGCTAATTTTGGCGGATGCTATTACGTATGCCTTAAAGGCCGGTGCCACGCATCTGGTGGATATAGCGACGCTTACCGGCGCTTGCTTAGTCGCATTAGGTGATATTACCTCTGGAGTCATGGGGAATGATGCTGCTTGGACGCGCTCTGTATTAGAAGCGGCAGAGGCAGTGGGTGAGAGAATGTGGGAATTGCCGTTGTTCGAAGAATATAGAGAGCAGCTTAAAAGCCCTATCGCGGATTTGAAGAATTCGGGAGGGCGTAAAGCCGGAGCTATTCTTGGGGGACTGTTCCTTGGCGAGTTCGCTCAAGAAATACCTTGGGTTCACATAGATATTGGCGGTACGGTATCGAACGACAAAGAGAGTGGGTATAATATAAAAGGCCCTTCCGGTGTTGGAGTGCGGACATTGGTGGAATTAGCGAAAGCTGTGGTATGTGTATGACGGTGGACCTTCATATTCATACTAATTGCTCTGATGGGATTTATTCGCCCGAGGAAATAGTAGAATTTGCAAAGGCCGCTGGACTTGAAGCCATTGCCATAACTGATCATGATACAATTGATGGTGTATCCAAGCTGTTGGAACGGTCGACTACGGCTAAGAATATGGAAGTAATACCTGGGATTGAGTTTTCAACAGACTTACCGGATAATGAAGTCCATATTTTAGGGTATTATATTGATGTTTCTAAGTCGGAGCTTATTTCTCAGTTAAAACTAATTTCTGAGGATCGCTATACCCGGACTAAAAAGATGGTCACAAAACTGAATAGTTTAGGGTATGAGATTTCATATGATAGTGTACTAAAAATTGCTGGGGAGGCCACTTCTATTGGCCGCCCCCATATTGCGGCAGCGCTTATAGATGCGAAGTATTTTTCTAATGTGGCCGACGTTTTCGACGTATTATTGGAGAAAAGAAAACCTGCGTATATTCCTCATTATAAAATGTCACCGGCTGAAACCATTCAGTTGATTGTACGTGCAGGGGGTGTACCGGTACTGGCTCATCCCGGTTTGGTAGGCAATGATGCTATAGTAATGGAGATTATTGCTTTAGGCATTCAGGGAATTGAAGTATATCATCCCAGCCATAATCCCTCTCAGGTAAGCCGGTACTTACAATTGGCAACGGAACACAATCTCTTGGTAACCGGCGGATCGGATTTTCACGGTATTGCCGGACGTGTACCCGAACGCTTAGGCGAATATGGCGTTTCTCTTGGTGTGATCCGAAAATTAAAAGAGTTGAGTGCATGTAAAGGGTAGTGTTGAAGAATATAGTATTCTTCAATATCCTTGCGGGGGAGGACCGAGATGGGGGATAATGCGAAGCTTATAGAGGACCTGCGGGCGCGTGTGCGTGAACTTGAGGATAAGATGGAAGCGCTTAGACTGGGGCGAAGGGTGCTCATGAACCTTCTTGAATCAGTGGAGGCGGAAAAGCGGGGAGAAGTGGAGCGCCTAAAAACGCAGAACGAACAGTTAAAAAATAGTAATAGACGGTACGCAAAATCAATTATGTCCTGCAACTTGCGGATTGTTCAACTACAAGACCAATTGTCGAAAATGGCCGATAAACAGCAAAGGGGAAACACTTTTACTTGACAATGCCTGTAAAGGTGTTTATTTTTATTTATAGACTACTAATTCGTGATAATATACTACGCAGTTAGTTTTGGGGAGGCCGTGAAATGGATGTCATCGCTTTAGTTGGACCCAGTGGAACGGGAAAAAGTCATCGGGCTTTAATTGTCGCTCACGAACATAATGTTGATGGCATTATTGATGACGGTTTATTGATTAAAGACAGCAAAATTATCGCCGGTTACTCGGCGAAAAAAGAACCCAGTAAAATCCGGGCTGTCAAACGGGCTATTTTTATGGACCCTGATCATATAAAAGAAGTTAAGGAAGCCATCGCCACGATTAAGCCCAAGAAATTATTGTTATTAGGGACCTCGGTTAATATGGTAGAAAAAATTTTGGAGGCCCTTGGCTTGCCTCCCATAGGTAAGGTTGTTCGGATCGAAGATATAGCGACAAAAGAAGAAATTGCTAAAGCTCGGGAAAGCCGGTTGAAAGAAGGAAAACATATTATACCCGTTCCGACAATTGAGTTAAAACCCCATTTTTCCGGATATCTTATTGATCCTCTAGAGATATTTTTTCGAAAACCGCAGGCTAAACGCCGCCGCCTGGGGGAAAAATCCATTGTTAGGCCGACTTTCAGCTATTATGGCAAACTATTGATTTCCGACGCGGCTATTGCTTCTATTGTCGATTATGTTGCGACAAGTGATTTAGCGATATCTAAAACGGGAGGCATTGCTATCCGCTATTCGCATGATCGCGAAAAAGGAATTTCGATTTCTCTTGATGTCACTATAAAATATGGACAGCCGTTGCGGGATGTTCTGTATAATGCGCAGACTCGCATAAAAAATATGGTAGAGTATATGACTGGGATGTTGGTAAAAGAGGTAAATATCGAAGTGAAAAGGTTAACCATCAATTAAGGGTGATAAAAATTTGAGACAAAGTCTTGTCTGTAGGAAACTACAGATAATACAAAACAAAGCCTCCACATGGGTGGGGGCTTTGTTTTGTATTATACCCCACGCTGCAGAGCAGGTTTTTTGGGAAAGACTATTGACAATATAATACGATAGATGTATATTTCAATTAAAGAATATTTCGTATAACGAAATAAATATGGAGGTGTTCAAAATGTTAACCAATGAAGAAATATTATCGTTTATCCTGGACAATATTCGAAAAGTTATGTCGGCAGAGGAGCTTGTAGCGATTGACACTTCGGTTTCCCGGCTGGAGGCTCTGGCGCTGGTGCTTACAAGACGTAAGCCGGATATTATGATGAGTGAACTGTCTCAACATCTGGCTGTGCCAATGAGTACTGCCACCGGGATAGTGGATCGTCTGGTGAAAAAAAAGCTAATGTTGCGCGGCAGCAGTTTGGAGGATCGCCGGGTTGTAACGGTTAGAATCTCGGAAGAGGGCGAAACGTTAGTGAAAAAAATGGAGGACCTCTTTAATAAGCATGTGGAAAGAGTTAAAGGGATACTTACGGAGGAAGAGTTTAGTTTGCTTATTACAATAATCAAGAAAGTGGCTGCCGGAATGACGCGCCCGGAAGCAACCGTACATGAACCACCTGAACTAAGACGGCAGATTACTATAGAGTAGCATCTAAAAAGGTTAGGGGTGACACTATGCGGGTAATTCTGTATACAGGAAAAGGCGGCGTTGGTAAAACCAGTGTGGCGGCGGCAACTGCGGTATCTGCCGCTAAGGCCGGGAAAAAAACCATTATTGTAAGCACCGACGCGGCCCACAGTTTGGGCGATGTTTTATTGCATGACTTGGATAATAAGCCGCAATTAGTCATGGAAAACCTCTGGGCTCAGGAAATCAGTTCTTTGGCGTGCACGGAAAAGCATTGGGGGAAGGTTCAGGAATATCTTTCTATGCTTATGGTTTCGCAAAAGGTAGCAGAAATAAGCGCAGAAGATCTGATGGTGTTTCCGGGACTGGAAGAAGTCTTTTGTCTTATCGAAATATTTACTCATTGCACCCAAGGAAATTACGAAGTTGTTATTGTTGACTGTGCGCCAACAGGTGAAACTTTACGATTGCTTAGTTTTCCGGAAGTTATGAATTGGTGGTTGGAGAAGATTTTCCCTATACAGAGGATGGTTCTCAAAGTGGCAAGACCGGTTGTTAAGCCGGTATTCAATGTAACGTTGCCACCGGACAGTTTCTTGGAGGCAATAGCGGAACTGTTCCGTAAAATCTCCGCTATGCATAATCTTTTGACGGATTCCGCCATAACTTCGGTAAGATTGGTAATTAACCCGGAAAAGATGGTTATAAAAGAAGCGGAGAGAAGTTTTGTATATTTAAATTTATATGACTTTATTGTCGATGCAGTCATTGTTAACAGGGTGTTGCCGGAAACAGGTTTAGGGAGTTACTTTGTGAACTGGAGCGCAAGTCAAAAAGCCTATTTAACATACATTGAAAACCAGTTTTCTCCTGTGCCGATATGTTATGTTCCACTTTTTGACCAAGAAGTAGCGGGAATTGATTTATTAACGAAAATGGGAGAGGAATGTTTCGGCTCAAAAGATTCAGTGAGCTTTTTCTCTTGCCGCAAACCGCAGAGAATATACCATTTTAGCGAGGGTTATATATGGGAATTAACGTTGCCTGTGATTAAAGCAAAAGAAGATATTGCTTTATCACAGAAGGGGGAAGAAATTACTGTGAAAATCGGTGATTACAAACGCAACTTATATATGCCAAGGATACTTCAGGGAAGACAAGTACTAAGTGCTACGTTTGAAGATACAGCACTGAGAATACAATTTGGTGAACGCCTATCCCCAAATAATAAGCAGTGTTAGAATTATCGCCTGAAAGACATACTGGTAAGTAAGGCCAGTTTAATAAGAATCCGGATACCTTTTTACAAAAGGAATTTTTTTCTAAAAAGCGAACAGTATAACATAACCGATATTAGGGAGGTACATATGGATAAGACGAAAATAGCGAATCAAACTCTGGAAAAATATGAAGAGTACGTTAATCCTTCGTTAGCCCGGTTATTTCGGTTTATGGGATTGTCTACCGTAGAATGGCAGGCAGAGGGAAGTATTATTAAGGATCTTGAAGGCCATGAATATATTGATTGCCTCGGGGGTTATGGTGTGTTCAGTTTGGGGCATCGGCACCCGAAGGTGGTTGAAGCTGTGCGTAATCAGTTAGAGCTTATGCCGCTTTCCAGTAAAGTATTATTAAATAAACCTATGGCGGATGTATCGGAACTGCTTGCCACGATTACTCCCGGAGATTTGAAGTATAGCTTTATCGGCAATAGCGGAGCGGAAGCGGTTGAAGGGGCTTTGAAGCTGGCTCGCCTTCATACCGGGCGAAAAAATGTAGTTTCGGCGATTAACTCTTTTCACGGAAAGACATTCGGCGCACTCAGTGCAACCGGAAGAGAGTTGTTTCGTGAGCCGTTTGAGCCTCTTTTAAACGGTTTCACCCATGTGCCGTTTGGCAGTACCGAGGCCTTAGAACAGGCGGTTAATGCTGAAACAGCAGCCGTTATCCTAGAACCGATTCAAGGGGAAGGTGGTATTATTGTACCGCCTGAGGATTACTTGCCGACGGCGAGAGAAATTTGCGACCATTATGGGGCGCTCTTGATTTGTGATGAGGTGCAAACTGGTTTAGGCCGGACGGGTCGCATGTTTGCGGTGGAGCACTATGCGGTTGTCCCTGATATTATGACAGTTGCTAAGGCATTAGGAGGTGGTGTTATGCCGATCGGGGCTTTTATTGCCAGACCGGAGGTTTGGCAAAAATATGTAGATGCACCTTTCCTGCATACTTCTACTTTTGGTGGTAATCCCTTAGCCTGTGCCGCCGCTATTGCTGCTATTCAGGTGGTGCGTGAGGAAAAGCTGCCGCAGAAGGCGGCCGAAACGGGAGAGTATATGCTGTCGTCTTTGCAAAATCTGGCGGTGAAATATCCAGAAGTCATCAGCCAGGTCCGGGGGAAAGGGCTTATGATTGGATTGGATTTAACTAAAGAAGGCGTGGGCGGTTTTCTTATGGCAGAACTCATTAACCAAGGAATTCTTGTCGCTTATACTTTAAATAATCCGAAAGTTATCCGTATTGAACCGCCGCTGGCCATTAGTCGGCCTTTAGTAGAAAAAGTATTAGCCGCGTTTTGGGCTGCCATTGAAAAGGCTGCGGATATTATCGAAGATTTATAAGCGGGAAGGAGTTATTATGGCTGGATGTAGTGTTTGCCCATGGTGGATAGGTTATTTCTTAGTTAATCCGCTGCGTCGATTTATTCATGATCCTGCTACAATTTTAAGTCCCTATATAAAAGAAGGGATGACGGTTCTCGAACCAGGCCCAGGTATGGGCTTCTTTACGCTTGAAATGGCAAACCGGGTAGGGGTTTCAGGCCGTGTGATAGCCATCGATATTCAGGCTCAAATGCTTGAGCGACTCAAATTACGAGCGCTCAAGGCCAATGTTCTTGGACGTATTGATGCGCGCTTAGCTTTACCTGATTCGTTAGGGCTTGCCGGGTTAGAAGAAACAGTAGATTTTGTTTTTGCGTTCGCTGTGGTTCATGAATTACCTAATATTCATTCATTTTTTTCAGAAGTCTCTAAAACATTAAAAACTGGCGCTTGCCTGTTGTTGGCTGAACCTGTTGGACATGTAAGCGCTGAAGCGTTTGAAGCTCAGCTGACAGTTGCTTATCAGACAGGTATGTGCGTTGTTGACAGGCCTGCAATTCGACGCAGTCGGACTGCAGTATTAAAAAAAGTATAAGTATACAGAGCGACATATAATATAAAGGAGTGTTATACCATGCCATATGTTGAAACTGTAATGGCGGTAGAGGCTGCCCCCGAAGATATTTATCCCATTCTCAAGGAAATGGATAAATATCCTGAATTTATGCCGGATTTAATTAGTGTGGAAGTGGTGGAACGAAAAGAAAATACTACGTTGACGCGCTGGGTATCGAATGTGGATGGAAGGATTATCAAGTGGACGGAACAAGATATTTTTGATGACGAAAAAATGCACATTTCTTACCGTCAAACCGATGGTGACCTAAAAAAGTTCGAAGGAGAGTGGGTGCTTACGCCTACGGAAGTCGGAACGCAGATAAAGCTAACAGTAGATTTTGAGTTTGGTATTCCGATGATATCCGGCCTATTAAATCCGATTGCGAAAAAGAAAGTGAGAGCTAATAGTGAAAATATGCTAAAAGCGATAAAGCAGCGGTTGGAGTGCTTATAATTGGTTATTGCTAATTATGAGTAATTTACTTATAATTAACGTTGACAACAGCTATGGAGCATATCCTGGAATAATTCCAGGGATCAATGAAAAAATAATGAAATACCAATGTATTGAGAGGTGACTTTAATGAATTCATTGAAGACAACCATACTGCTTGCAGCGTTAACCGGTCTATTGTTGGCGATAGGTGCTTTTTTTGGCGGCACTAAGGGTATGACCTTTATGTTAGTGGTATCGCTACTGATGAATTTTGTTAGCTATTGGTATAGTGACAAAATAGTGCTTAGTATGTATAATGCCAGAGAGGTTTCCGCTTCCCAGGCTCCTGATCTTGTTAGAATGGTATCCGCACTGGCCCAACGGGCCAAGCTGCCAATGCCGAAAGTGTATATTGTCGAAACCGATGTGCCCAATGCTTTTGCAACCGGACGCGACCCGGAACATGCGGCGGTGGCGGTTACCACCGGCATTATGCGGGCACTGAACTATGAGGAGTTGGAAGGTGTGATTGCGCACGAGCTTGCTCATGTAAGAAACCGTGACACGCTCATTAGTACGGTGGTCGCATCCATTGCCGGCGTAATTACTATGATTGCAAATATTGCCCAATGGGCGGCGATTTTTGGCATAGGCCGGAATGACGACGAGGAAGGTTCCGGGTTGTTAGAAATGATTTTTCTCATTATCCTGGCACCTATTGCGGCAACGCTCATTCAACTGGGTATATCCCGGACCCGTGAATACCAGGCAGATTCAACCGGTGCTCATATTTGCGGCAAGCCGTTGGCGTTAGCCAGCGCTCTTGAAAAAATAAGTTATTACGCGAAAAACGTGGTGATGCCGGAAGCCACCCCGTCCACTTCGCATATGTTTATTATTAATCCCTTAAGCGGCGCGGGAAGCTGGATCGCGGGGTTGTTTAGTACACATCCGGCAACAAGCGACCGTGTAGCTCGTCTCCAGGAGCTTGCGAAAAGTATGCGTTAACCATATCGCCCTGCCGGAGAACGGTGGGGCGGTTTTTCCTTTTGGAGGAGTAAGTAATATGGGGGCGACTCTGGCATACCCCAAGGTAATGGATTTATGCTGGCAGTAGTAAGAAATACAGAAAAGACACAACCTATAGGAAAAGCACTAGGAGTGGTACATAAATGGATAAGGAATTGGAATGGTTAAAAGAGATCAGTCAGGTTGCCGGTGTATCCGGATATGAAAGCCGGGTCAAAGAATTATTGAAATCACGTTTAGGCGGTATTACCGAGGTATTGGGTGATAAGCTGGGCAGTGTTATTTTTAAGAAACAAGGGGTTGTGGCTGAACCTAGAATTATTGTGGCGACGCATATGGACGAAATTGGGTTTATGGTTAAGCATATTACCAAAGACGGGTTTCTTAAGTTCACTGCCTTAGGGGGGTGGTGGGAACAGGTTATGTTGGGACAGCGGGTGACGATCATGACCCGCAAGGGTGATATTCCGGGAGTCATTGGTAGCAAACCGCCGCATATTCTTTCACCTGAAGAGCGGAAGCGGGTTATTCAGAAGAAGGAAATGTACATTGACATTGGTGCCGCTGATGAAGAAGAGGCCAAAAATACAATGGGAGTTCGTCCTGGCGACCCAATTGTCCCTGTCAGTGAATTTACCGTTATGGCTAACGAAAAATTGCTTATGGCTAAAGCTTGGGATAATCGTATTGGCTGTGCCGCTTTGGTTAAAGTTATGGAGGAATTAGCTCAAGTAGGACACTCAAATACGGTTTTCGGGGTAGGCAGTGTACAAGAAGAAGTTGGGCTGCGCGGAGCTAAGACAAGCGCCGGGGTTATTGACCCGCATGTAGCTTTTATTATTGATACATGTGTAGCCGGTGATACACCTGGTGTGTCGGAGGACCAGTCATCCGCGAAGTTGGGTAAAGGGGTAGCAATATCCATTTATGATGCCAGCCTAATTCCGTCCCCAAAATTGCGGGATTTTGTGATCGATACGGCGGAAGAAAATAATATATCCTACCAGTTTGGCTTCTCCGAAGGCGGCGGGACAGATGCGGGACGGATTCATCTTCATGGACAAGGGGTTCCGAGTTTGGTGCTTAGCATCCCAACCAGATACATACACAGCCATAATAGCATAATTCACAGGGATGACTATGAGGCGGCAGTGCGGCTCATGGTAGCAGTGCTTAAAAAATTAGACCAGGCTGTGTATGCCAAATTGCTATGATAAGTAGGGTGTCGATTATCGCTTTCCAAGACAAACTCCCGCTACTGGCTGACGACGTTTTTTTAGCAGAGGGTGTTAGGATTATTGGTGACGTGGTTGTGCGAGAAGAATGTGGTATTTGGTATAACTCCGTATTACGAGGGGACGTCAATGCCATACGGATTGGCAAATGTACTAATATCCAAGACGGGTCGGTTATTCATGTGGATCATGTTCACGCGGCGATAATTGGCGACGGTGTTACGGTAGGGCATAATGTAATACTGCATGGGTGTGAAGTCGGAGCAAACTGTTTGATTGGCATGGGGGCTATCGTTTTGAGCGGAGCTCGTATTGGTGAGAATTCGATTGTCGGGGCAGGCACGGTGGTTACACAGGGAAAGGTTATACCGCCCAATTCCCTGGTGATAGGGACGCCGGGAAAAATAATTCGCCAAATTACAGGACAGGAAATTGCAGATATAAAGGATTCAGCGAAGCATTATCATGAATTAAGAGGCCAGTATTCTTTTAATAAGTAGGGAGGAAGATCAGATGGAAAAGACGTTGGTACTTGTAAAACCTGACGGTGTTGCCAAGGGCTTGACCGGAGAGATTATTTCCCGCTTTGAACGGCGAGGACTGAAAATTTGCGCGTTGAAATTATTTACTTTATCCCGTGAACAGGCACAAACCCACTATCAGGAGCATGCGGGTAAATCTTTTTTTAATTCTCTGGTAGATTTTATAACTTCCGGACCATTAGTAGCGATGGTTATCGGCGGCCAGGATGCTGTTCGCGTGGTGCGAAAAATGATGGGACAGACGAATCCGGTCGAAGCGCTTCCGGGTACTATTCGTGGCGATTATGCGCTTGAGGTTACGCAAAATATTGTACATGGATCAGACAGTCTTGAAAGTGCGGACAGAGAAATAGCTCATTTTTTCCCGAATGGGGAAATGGTTGATTAGTAATTAAGGGGGAGAGTATGCCAATATACGAATTTAAGTGTGTTTCGTGCAATAAGATCTTTGACCAACTCTGCGCATTTAAGTGGGAGGGAACTGTTTCCTGCCCAGCATGCGGAAATAAAGAAGTGGTTAAAGTAGTATCCAATGTAAGTACGCCGGGAACTGGGGGGGCTTCTTCCGGCTGTGGTTCGTGTTCTTCGAGTAACTGCAGGGGCTGCCATTAGAAAACTCAAATCTAAGTAACAAGCCGCCTTACAGAAGCGGTTGCTTCTTTAAATGTAAGATTGTTTTTAAAAAATGAGATAAGTTTTACACCAAAGGAATATAATAGCATATCATGAAGATGAACGCAGGCATGCATTGCTGTTTTTTGGAAACGCTTTGGAGAGGTTTTTAAGCGTGTACGTTTTTATGGATGTCCTTTCTGTAACGGATAACCGTCATTACACATAAATTATAGAGAGTATGGTAGAGGGGGCGAGCACGGTGAAGCTAAAAGTATACCTTATGTCCGTACCTTGGCCGTTGCGGAAAATCATGCGAATTTTTTGTAAAAAACCCTAAATACGGAAATAATAATAACCGCCTAAGTAATAGGCGGTTATTAATTTTTCTGATCAATAGGCTCGCGAAGCAACTCTTTTTCCTTAGTTTTTTTTAATATGTCGAATTATCTGAAAAGAAGGAAAATTTAATTTTAACAAGAAGAGTTAGAGTAAGAAATACCATACGCTTCACGGGCTGCGTGGGTAAATATTCAACCAGGAGGGGTTAGCTTGAAAGAGTATAAGAGCGACAAGCTGAGAAACGTTGGCATCATTGCCCATGGCGGCGCTGGCAAGACATCACTTGCCGAAGCGCTGCTGTTTAACGCTGGAGCTGTAACTCGTCTCGGGCGGGTTGACGAAGGGACAGCGACAACCGATTTTGAACCCGAAGAAGTCAGACGAAAAGTAACTATTAGTACGGCTCTGGCTCCCTGTGAATGGAACAACTACAAAATAAATTTTTTGGACACCCCGGGTTATGCCGATTTCGTTGCCGACGTAAAGGGGACGATGCGGGCCGTGGATGCGGCGCTAGTCGTGCTATGTGCGGCCTCGGGTGTGGAAGTGGAAACCGAAAAAGTATGGAAATATTCCTCGGAACTTGCCCTGCCGAAGCTTGCTTTTGTAAACAAAATGGATCGGGAAAATGCTGATTTTGATGGTGTAGTGACGCAAATGAAGGAGATATTTGGTCCCAATATTGTTCTTGTCCAACTGCCTATTGGAGCTCAGGATACCTTTAGCGGTATTGTAGATTTAATTAAAATGAAAGCATATTTAGCTAATAAAAATGGGGCACTGGATGCGGAAACCGATATTCCCCCCGAAATGGAGGAGAAAGCGGCAGCGGCTCGATTAGCGCTGGTTGAAGCAGCGGCGGAAGCGGATGATGACCTGTTAAATAAATATCTGGAAGGGGAAGAATTAACGTCGGAAGAAATTTTTGCCGGACTGATAAAAGGGGTGGGCGAAGCAAAGTTTTGCCCGGTTTTTTGCGGTTCTGCGGTCAAAAATATTGGGGTGAAACAACTGCTGGATGCGGTAGTTGCGCTAGCCCCGTCTCCTTTGGGTAAGGTAGTAAATGGCTTTCATCCTGCAAACCAAAGCAGTATTACACTAAGCAGTGACGGACCTTTTGCAGCTATGGTTTTCAAAACTACGGCCGATCCCTTTGTTGGCAAATTAAGCTTTCTTCGGGTTTTTTCCGGGCAAATCAAACCGGATTCTGTTCTATACAATGCTACGAGGGAAAAAGCAGAGCGGATTGGTCATATATTCACCATGCGCGGAAAACATCAGGATATGATGCCGGCGGCGAATGCCGGAGATATTGTCGTTATCGCTAAAATGCAAGAAGCCAAGACCGGGGATTCGATTTGCGATAAGGATTATCCTGTTGTTTTTGGAACTATACAATATCCTAAGCCGATGTTTACTGTTGCTGTCGAGGCGAAAAATAAAGGAGACGAAGATAAATTAGGTAATGCCTTGCATCGTATGGCGGATGAAGATCCGACATTCTTTCTGGAAAAAAACACGGAAACGCACCAATTGTTGGCAAGCGGGTTGAGTGATATGCATTTAGAAGTTATCGCCGAAAGGATGAAGCGTAAGTTTGGGGTCGATGTTAAATTAAGTGAACCTAAAATTCCTTTTAGAGAAACCATCCGGGCCAATGTAAAAGTGGAATATAAACATAAAAAACAAAGCGGCGGTCATGGTCAATATGGGCATGTTCATTTAGAACTTAGTCCTATGCCCACTGGTACCGGTTTTGAATTTACTGAGACAGTTTTTGGCGGTGCTGTTCCCCGGCAATACTTCCCGGCGGTGGAAAAAGGCGTTCGCGAGGCTATGATAGGTGGAATCCTGGCTGGGTATCCAGTGACAGATGTTAAAGTTAACCTCTTTGACGGATCATACCATGATGTTGATTCTTCGGAAATGGCTTTTAAAATTGCAGCTTCTTCCGCTCTGCGCAAGGGGGCACTGCAAGCAAAACCAGTCATTTTAGAGCCAATTTATAATGTCGAAGTCACAGTTCCGGAGGTGAGCATGGGGGATATTATTGGTGATTTCAACAGTAGGCGCGGACGCATACTGGGCATGGAGCCGATTGGCAATGGACTTGGTGTGGTTAAGGCGCAGGTTCCGCTGGCTGAAATTATGCGCTATTCCATAGATTTAAGGTCTATGACCCAAGGCCGCGGTTCGTTTGATAGGAACTTTTTGCATTATGAGGAAGTGCCTCAACGCTTAGCGGAAAATATTATTGCTACCGTCAAAAAAGATAAAGCGGATATCGAATAAAAACAAAAGCGATTTGGAAAAATTCCAAATCGCTTTTGTTTTTATTTTATGGTCGGCGTGGCAGGATTTGAACCTGCGACCCCTGCGTCCCGAACGCAGTGCTCTACCAAACTGAGCCACACGCCGATAAAGAAGTAATAGAATATTGGTCGGGATGACACGATTCGAACGTGCGACCCCTGCGTCCCGAACGCAGTGCTCTACCAAGCTGAGCCACATCCCGCCGTTAACATTAATAAATTATACATAGTTGTAGGATGGTTGTCAACATAATTCCATGAAAAAATCTATTGAATTGACTTAGGACGAGCAGTAAAAAATAAAAGATAATAAAAAGAAGATAATACCATATAGGATAATTTTTACCACAGGGAAATTACGTTGTATGGCGAATAATATCAAGAGAAAAAAGGTTAGGGGGAATATATGAAAAAAGTTTGGCTGAAAACATGGGTGTTGCTTATAGTTTTAATGAGTTTTACTTCATACGTTTGGGCTGCGGAGGGGTTGGTAAAGCAAGGTTCAGCCGGGGACGCTGTTTTCAGATTGCAGAATAAACTGCATGAATATGGATATTATCATGGAGAGCCGGATGGTGTTTTTGGAGCTACGACAAAAGAAGCCGTAGAGGAATTCCAACAGGATTCCGGTCTTGTTGCGGATGGAGTAGCAGGTCCAGCAACTTGGAGCATGCTGGATTGCAATTCGTCTGTTAGCCGTGGGGAAGACAGCCGTACAACCGCGCAAGTGGTATCCTATGCAAAGCAGTATTTAGGCAGGCCGTATGTATGGGCGGGGCGATCTCCTTCCGGGTTTGATTGTTCAGGTTTTGTTTCCTACATATTTGAACATTTTGGGATTCATTTGCCGCGTATGGCGGATGAACAATTCAATGTTGGTGTTCCGGTTTTGCGTCAAAATATTAGGGCGGGAGATGTGGTTTTTTTTACAACCTATGAAGAGGGCGCTTCCCATGTTGGTATATACGTTGGTGGCGGCTATTTCATTCATGCCAGTTCTGCTGCCGGAGAAGTGACCTTAACGCCGATCAATAAGACGTATTATCAGGAAAGATACCTAGGTGCCCGACGAGTGATAAGATAAAGAGTGTAAAAGCCGGAATATCTCCCGGCTTTTTTGTTTTAGCTAATTAATGTGGGCGAGAGAAACGGTTGGTATTATTTTTACCTCGAAGACTCTTGACCAAGGAAGTTCGGATTGAATAGTAAGGTGGGTTACTAGGATATGTTCTCCGTTACAGGTGAGAAGTGGCTGCCAGTAGAGTGTTTGATAAAACAACAGGAAGGCTTGCCAGGAGAGAAGCGTTTGCACTGCGCTGTTTACAAGATCGTAATGGGAGGAAAGGTTGTTTTGGTCAATGCCGAGCTGTTTTAATATACGAACTATATAGGGCTGGATATCTTTCTCGTAGAACCAGTCGTCTAAAAAGCGGGCGGTTATAAACTCAATATTTGTTTTATATACAGCTAACACTTCTGGTGAGGTGGGAGCACTATCGAGCGCCTGGGTAACTAGGCATCCTTCTGATAATGCGGTTCCAATGGAGTTGCTGGTAGTATTCCAGCCGGCGTAAGCAATCAGTCGATACACATTTGCTTGCTTGGATAAAAGCTGAGGGAAAAGGGTATCTCTCTTATCAAAGCGGTTGCTCAGATCAACAAGGGCTACTTTATAGTTGGCATCAAGCAAGTCCTTTACTTGCGAGGCTGCTTTTTGTATATCGGCAGGAGCTGTTTTGGCTGTTCCGATATGAACAAAAAGGATAAAGTCGGCCTGTTCGCGGCTGGAAACTTCGGTACCACCAATTAAAGAAATTTTTTCAAAGACAGTTTTGGCGACAGAATGGGGCATATAGGGCATAATGGTAGCCGGGGCTTTTGGGTCCGAATATTGGACAAAAATGCGTGGTGAGCGCTTTTCTTCTTTCATAGCGATATGCGCCAGCAGTGTTAAGGCTACTTCATCAGTACCACGAGTGATAAATAATTTATCTGTTAAATTAGGACGTTTGGCAATATAATTAGCCAATTTGTTTTTTTCTATATTGGGCAAACCAAAGGGCTGAGCGTCGTCCTGGCCAAGAACTAAACCGCTGAATACTCCTTCTTCCGTCATATGAATAAGTTTCATGCAGATGGAAGATGCTTGTTGATGGATATTTACGTAGTTAGTGAGGATATCCGGCGGAATTTCTTGCTCTAAAGCCGCAAGCTCTTCTATATCCGACTGGTTTTCAAAGGTTAGTGTTTCGTCTTTAAGAATGGAATATTTTTGTAATTGCTGCAAGTATGGCATAGTAGGGCTACCGCTGCCAAGCAAGCGGGGAATAATATGAAATACGTATATAGGAACCTTAGGGTTGGTTTGATGGCAAGTTTTTAATAGTTCAAGAGTCTCTACCATTTCTTTGTAGGCGGCGGGTTTTTGGCGTGAAGCAATGAGTCCGCCATGAATAAGCATATCGGTGGATATTATGGCTACATCGGCATTTTTTATAGCTGTAATGAGCCATGCGCGGAGTTCTTTCACTTTAGCCGGAGTTTGATAGTGGTCTAATAGCTCAGCGGGGGGGAGAAGTACGGTAATATTGTTTACTGCAGCCAATTTTTCGACAAATTGAGTGCACGGAGGGCGGCTATCAAGCGGCAGTAAAAGGAGGGTCATTTTGGATTTTGTGACGGCAGGTAAGTGGACAGCGCTGGAATGATACTGTAGACTAAAGGTAACATATAATTGAAAAAGTATTGTGGCTGCTAGAACGAAAGTGAATAGCCGGATAAAGATGCGTTGCATGTTATGCCACCTCGCGGAAAAAGTATTTGGAATATGGCTTTCAAAGTAGTTTTATGTAGAAATTTCGAAAATCGGGTAAAAATCAGCGCGTAAAAAGTAGTAAATATTTCAGTAAGTATGTTAAAATAATAATTATTATAGAAATAAGGAAGTTTATGCGAGTAATTACAGGAAGTAGAAGAGGATTAAAATTAAAAACTCCTAAAGGGTTGGATATTCGACCTACCAGTGACAGGGTAAAAGAATCGGTTTTTAATATTATCGGCAACCGCGTTATAGGGACAACGGTTCTTGATTTATTTGCAGGAACCGGAAATCTGGGAATTGAAGCATTGAGCCGGGGTGCTGAAAAGGTTATTTTTACAGATCAAAGTTCTACTAGCCTCAATTTGACGAAAGCCAATGTCAGTCTTGCAAAATTTATGGACAGAGCAGAGTTTTACCGAATGGGCGCTGTATCAGCCATGGAAACTTTTGCAAAAAAAGGTATAAAATTTGACTTGATTTTTTGTGATCCACCATATAATCAGGGGTTGGTGATGCTAGTTCTTAAAAAGCTGGATGAAGCCTCGCTTTTGAGTTCAGACGGTTTGATTGTTATGGAACACTCCGGGCATGAACCGATAGTTTCGGATTTTAGCGAATTATATGAAGCCAGAGTGGAACGTTATGGTGAGACTGTGATTAGTTTTTTGTGTAAGCATAAGAATGGGGGAAATTAAGTGCGGATTGCAGTTTGTCCGGGCAGTTTTGATCCGGTGACCAGCGGACATATTGATATTTTCGAGCGTGCGGCTAAAATTTCTGATCTTTTGATTGTAGCAGTATTCCACAACCCTAATAAAAGCCCGCTGTTCTCTATGGAAGAAAGGGTTGAAATGCTTAGGGTGTCAACCCAACATATTCCAAATATTGAAGTAGATGCGTTTTCAGGTCTCTTAAATGAATATGTAGAACGACGAGGTTCGAATATTATTGTTAGAGGACTTCGCGCCTTTAGCGATTTTGAATATGAGTTTCAGCGAGCTCTTCTGATGAAAAAGTTGAATTCCGAAATTGAAACTGTATTTATGATGACTAGCAATGAATATTCGTTCGTCAGTTCCTCCAGCATAAAAGAACTCGCTAAATTTGGTGGCAATATTACGGGCCTTGTTCCAGCGGTTGTTCAGGATAAAATTATGGATAGAATTGCGGGAGTTTGAGCGTGAACATAGGAGGTACTTATGACTATTGAAGAAATCTTAGAGGAAATGGAAAACCTTCTTGTGGATTCTGGGAGAGTTCCTTTTACTCACAGGCGTTTAGTAGACCAGGATGAACTATGCAGACTGATTGACGAAATTCATGACAATATGCCGGGGGAGATCATGGAGGCTCACCGCATTATTGCGGAGCGGCAGCGAATTATTGATGAAGCGCAGGAACAGGCTAAGAATATTATTGACCAGGCGAAAAGTTATATGAATAAATTAACTGATGAAAATGCTATTACTCGTCAAGCGCAGGAACAGGCAGAAGAAATTATCCAACAGGCCCGTAAAAAATCCAAGGAACTGCAAAATGACTCGGTAGCTTATGCTGACGAGGTATTTAGCTATATCGAGGGAAATTTAACACAGGCGCTTGATGTGGTGCGACAAGGGCATGGCAAACTTCACCCCGGTAAACAGGAACAAAATAGCCAGAGCTAATTATATTTTCTCATAAAATATCTCACTTTAGGAGCTATGTGGAAAACCATGGAAAGCCCGATTAAAAGCAGGCTGAATAACAAAAAAATGTAGCTGATTTGTTCCAGGTGTAGCAGCCAGAACGTAAGAGGGCTGGAACTTCCTGGTATTGTAATCATCGGCATGCTTATGGTTTGCACTACTGCATGGGCCGGTTTCATGAAAAGAAGGGTTAAAAGCAGTGCGAAAATAGCATGCAGTAGCCGGGACAGCATGTAAGGAGCCATCCGTATACCCGATTCAATGACAATGCTGGCGACTTGTGCGTGAACCGATAAACCGCTCCAGGCAACAATGGCGCTGGTTATGGCGATTTTTTCTATGAGTGGTGCGTTAGCTTGGCTGGCGGCCAAAGCCCCTAAGTCCAGTTCAAATAAACCGCTGACCAAGGCGGGAGCTAAGGTAGTGCTAAAGCCCAAAAGGGACAGAAGGGCGCTGAACATGTGGGAAAGAATATCGGTAATTCCGATGATGGCTATAATGCGCAGCAGGACGGAAAACAATATGATAAAACCGCCGACAAGTAATATGGTGTTCATGGACGACTTTACCGCATCGCCTAATAGCTGGCCGAAACTGCGGTTATCTTGTTGCCTGGCTTTATAGAGTTCGTGAAACGCTCGTAATAGGATGTTACCGGCGGGGCGCGAACTTTCTTGTGTAATGGGTTCCCGGTTTCTGCCGTGGAAGCGGTATATGACTCCCACGAGAAAGCTGGCGAGGTAATGCGCCAGGGCAATGGTAGCGCCCAGTTCCGGCTGGCCAAACATGCCTACCGCGACTGCACCGAACATAAAGAGTGGGTCGGCAGTGTTGGTAAAGGAAAGTAGTCTTTCTGCTTCCACGGCGGAGCAAAGCTTATTTTGGCGGAATTTACCGGTAATAACGGCATCCATAGGATATCCTGACGCCAACCCCATAGATAATGCGAAAGCACCAATTCCGGGGACGTTAAAAACCGGTCGCATTAAAGGCTCCAGCAATACTCCGATAAAGTGTACTACTCCTAAGCCCATAAGAATTTCTGATAAAATAAAAAAGGGCAGCAGTGATGGAAATACAACATTCCACCATAGCGTTACACCGGCAATGGCTGAATCGAAGGCTTCTTTTGGGTACTTGACCATGGAAATAGTTATAAAAACTGTACCAAAGGCCATAAAATAGGTGAGTAGGCGATACCGATAACGGTTACTTTTATTCCAATTTGACATTCCTGTTCCTCCCTTACTACGGCGGGTCAATACATATATATTGGTACGGGTACGCGAATATACTCCACCGGGTAGGGGCTGAGAAACTTTATCAAGGGGTGATACGGTTGACGCAGAAGGTTGGTTTGGCGCTTGGGTCAGGGGGACTGCGCGGAATTGCTCATATTGGTGTTCTCAGGGGACTGGAAAATGAAAAAATACCGGTATATTGCATAGCCGGCTCAAGTATCGGAAGTTTAGTTGGGGCGCTTTTTGCTTCGGGGATGGACGTCGATACAATGTATAAATTGGCAAAAAGTTTAAAAAGAAGGCACTGGCTCGATTTTGTTATCCCGCATATGGGAGTGGTCGGCGGAGAGAGAACGCTGGATATGCTGCGCATTTTGACGAAGTGTAAGCATTTTAATGAGATGGATATTCCGCTGGCGGTTGTAGCAACGGATCTGATTCAGGGTAAAGAGGTTGTGTACCGGGATGGGCCGGTGGCGGAAGCGGTTCGGGGGAGTATATCTGTACCGGGGATATTTGTTCCTTATAGATTGGGAGACAGACTGTTGGTAGACGGAGCAGTGCTAAATCCGACTCCAAGTGATGTAGTCCGAAGTATGGGGGCGGATATTGTCATTGCAGTTGATCTGCTGCCTGCAAACCCGGTAGGAGAAGTAAGTAACATGTTTGATGTCATCATTCAGTCTATTGACATTATGGAAAAAGAATTATTAAAAAAGAGACTCCAGTGTTGCGATGTTTTTATAAGGCCTGATGTCGGGCACATATCACCCAGTTCGTTTTCAGCGGTGGATGAATGCATGGCCCTAGGTGAAGCGGCCATAACGGCAGCACTCCCTGAGATTAGACGTCTTTTGCTGAGGGGAGATACTGAACGGAACGATGAAAGTCTAAACCTCCGTGCCGCCATTTCGGATTAGCCATTCCTAAGACGTAGATGTCAGTGGCAATTGTGTCGAGGGCAAGCATGGCTTCCAGAGGGGAAAGCTGCTGTGTATCCCTTTTTTTACTGGTCAAGTAGTGGGTGGTTTTGGTTATCAAGGGCAGAGAAGATTTTTGTTTGATGTGGCGCAAAAGGTCTCTCCCTTTTTCATTAAAGCATAGAATACGTGCGTAGAGCGGGCCTTCACGGTCAAATTCTCGCAGCATGTGTTTATTGGTTCCTAATAAGGCATGAGTAAGAATACGCTGCAAACGGGTTCTGGAATATCGTCTGGTCTTTAGGCATCGTATTAGCTCTTCAAGTTCTCCAGCGCGTAATGCGGCATTTTTTATTTTGTATTCAAGGCCTTCGCCGACATCCGGTAAGACGGCAAGTTCGGACAAGGATAATTTTCTGAGAGATGCGAGGACAAGCTGCTCATAATGGGAAAAACTGATGGGGGTATGGTCTTGTGCGAATAAGTTCTCAATTATTTGACGGCTCGGTGGAGGCAAAGCTGACCAAGCATCCTCGGAATGATGGCAAAAGGCGGCCCGAATAGCAGTGGCGCTGGCGATGGCGTTCGAGATCGTCATGTCATGGTAGCCGGCTTGGCGGCGGGCAATCACTAAGGGAATAAGGGAAGGGGCATATGTTTTTATAGCCCGTAGATATTCAATGGCCAACAGGTTGTTAGGGGATGATACTACTTCGCGGGAAACTCCTAAATGATTTTCTAGCGCTTGTCCCCAGGCGGCGGCATAGCTATAGCCCGATTCCAGGTTCTGATGCAGAGCATCAAGTACCTCAGGAACGTTTAACGCATCGGCGATTGTGGAAAGAATAGTAAGGTTGGCGTGTTCGGCCCCGAAGCATATGTGGCTGACAATACCCAGAGCGTGCAAAAGCCGGATTCCGCCTGCTGCAAAGTATTCGGCACTGCGAACCGAAAAGGCAACGGGTAGTTCAACGATTAAATCAATACCAGAAGAAACCGCCATTTGGGCGCGGGACCATTTGTCAAATATGGCTGGTTCTCCCCGCTGCATAAAGTTGCCGCTCATAACGGCGATAGAGTAATCTGTTGCCGCAAGGGAACGGGCTTTTTCCAAATGCCATTGGTGACCGTTATGAAACGGGTTGTATTCGGCAATAATACCGACAGCTTTCATTATCTCACCATCCATTGAGTTTATTTATTTGCCTTGCACGAAATGCTTTAATTAGTCAGAATAATAACAATATGATAATTGGCAGGGAATTTAAGTTGAATGTCGAAAACAATTTTTGATAAAAGGTGGCATAACGGCCAAAAAATAATATATTTAATATCTGGGGGAATTAGAATAATGAAAGTATTAGTTGTAAATTGTGGAAGCTCCTCATTGAAGTACCAGTTGTTTAATATGACGGACGAGTCTGTTTTAGCAAAAGGCTTGGTAGAAAGAATAGGGATGGAAGGCTCTATCTTGACGCATAAACCTACAGGTAAGGACAAAGTAGAACTTAAAGCTGATATTTCTAATCATAGCATTGCCATCAAAATGGTGCTAGAGGCTCTTGCGGATAAAGTTCATGGTGTAATCAGCAATATGAACGAGATTATTGCGGTTGGACACCGCGTAGTTCATGGTGGCGAAAAGTTTTCGGCTTCGGTACTTATTACTCCGGAAGTGCTTAAAGGTATTGAGGAATGTGTGGAAATGGCTCCTTTGCACAATCCGCCTAACCTTTTGGGGATTGCCGCCTGTACCAACCTTATGCCAAAGACGCCGCAAGTTGCTGTGTTTGACACTGCGTTTCATCAAACCATGCCTAAACATGCGTTTCTCTACGGTCTGCCTTATGAAGCCTATGAGAAGTATGGCATTCGCCGGTACGGATTCCACGGTACTTCACATAAATATGTTTCGCAGCGCGTAGCCGAACTTATGGGACAGCCTTTGGAAGATCTTAGAATTATCACTTGTCATTTAGGCAATGGGGCCAGTTTGGCGGCTGTTAAAAATGGCAAATCCGTTGACACAAGCATGGGCTTTACGCCATTGGAAGGTTTGGTCATGGGGACTCGTTCGGGTGCTATCGATCCGGCTATATTGCCTTTCTTAATTAAGAAAGAGGGATTTTCTGCCGATCAGCTTGATACATATTTGAATAAGAAATCAGGGGTGCTTGGTATTTCCGGCGTTTCAAGTGACTTCCGTGATATTGAAGACGCGGCCGGACATGGCAATGAAAGAGCAGAGCTTGCGCTTAAGATATTTGTGTATAAAGTACGTAAATATATTGGCGGCTATGTAGCGGCTTTGGGTGGTGTTGATGCCATCGTCTTTACCGCAGGTCTTGGGGAAAATTCTCCTAACGAGCGGGCGTCAATTTGCGAAGGATTAGAATTCTTAGGCACTCGCATTGATCCGGTTAAAAACAATGTTCGTGGCAAAGAACAGGAAATTAGTGTGGATGGGGCAAAAGTTAAGCTCTATACCATTCCGACTAATGAAGAACTGGTTATTGCACGCGATACGAAAAGCCTTGTAAGAGCGTAATTACCCGGGGCTAGGAGGATATATTCCAATCGGCAGAGTGCGCAGATGAATGCACTTTGCCGATTGTTTTTTAGGTTAGCTCCTAACCTTTTTTTCTTAATAAGTATCTGTTTTTTCTAGTAAGCCCGGCAGATGATTATTCTGTAGTTTCTTGACAAAAGATATGGGTATCGCTATAATTAGTAGGGCTGGGGTGGAAAAAGATGAAAATTAATATAGCGTTGCTTCAGCAAGAAGCGGGCGCTTGTCAATCGTTTCATTTTGTGAGTTCTATAGACACGATTGACGAACATAAAACTGTGAATTGGATTGACGGCAACATAGAGGTGAAAGGTGAAGTCTGCAATAGCGGCTCCTGTTTGGTGGTGTCTGGGGAAATACGTTGCCAGGCTAAACGAAGCTGTAACCGTTGTTTGAAAGAATTTCTCGCTCCCGTTGTTGCACCATTTTCAGAGAACTGGAAAAAGGACACTAGCGATTCAGAGGTGGTTAGCTATCAGGGCGATGAGCTTGATATTAGCGAACTTGTAAGAGAAACACTGGTGTTGGCTGAGCCTCTCAAAAGCTTATGTACACCCGAGTGTCGGGGACTTTGTCCCCAATGCGGTATTGATTTAAACCAAGAGAAATGCAATTGCGTCCGTGACGAAATTGACCCACGCTTCGCGGCGCTGCAAAAGCTGCTTACTAAGTAAGCAGCAATAAGAGTATCTCCAGTTTTACTGAAGTTAACGATGTTTGTGGCTATTGTAGCCGCGTCACAAGGAGGTGTAGTAAATTGGCAGTTCCAAAGCGTAAAATGTCTAAGGCTCGCCGTGATAAACGCCGGGCTAACTGGAAATTAACTGTTCCGGGTTTCGTTGCTTGTCCTCAATGTCATGAACCCAAAATGCCCCACCGTGTATGTCCTGAATGCGGTCGGTATAAAGGTAAGGAAGTAGTGGCAGCAGAATAGTGTTTCTAAATATGCAAGATAGAAGTTGTGAAACTTTTATCTTGCATTGTTTTTTTCTTGCAAATATTTTCTGAGACGTATATAATACTTCTAGTAATTGGTATTATTACTAACTATAAATTTGGGTGATAATGTGGCACGAGTACAAAAAAAAGTTAGACATGAGACTTTGAAAGAAAAGTTGAAAACCAGTCCGTTTCTTACCGATGACGCATTGGCAGCATATTTAAATGTCAGCGTCCAAACCATAAGGCTTGACCGTTTGGAATTGGGGATTCCCGAGCTCAGAGAGCGTACAAGACTGATGGCACAGGATGCTCAGACCAAGTTAAAGGCAATTGCAACCAGCGATGTATTTGGTGAGCTTATTGACCTAGAACTTGGACGTTCTGGAATCTCAATGATGACAATAACGGAAGACATGGTTATGGAAAAAAGCAAAGTCGCGCGTGCCCATTATATTTTTGCTCAAACAAATTCTTTAGCGTTGGCTGTTGTTGATGCTCCAGCGGCTGTTACCGGAATAGCCAATATTAAATTCAAGGTTCCCGTTTATTGTGGAGAAAAGTTAATTGCGAAAGCAGAAGTTGTAAAAAAAAGAGGCAATAAATATTTTGTTTGGGTAAAGACTAGAAATGAAGAGCAGGAAGTATTTCGATCCAAGTTTATTATTGTGTCGCAAGAAAACTGAAAGGGAGATATCATGAAGGTTGCGATAGATGCCATGGGCGGGGATTATGCTCCGGATGAGGTTGTGGCAGGTGCAATTGAGGGCGCGCGTGAATTTGGCTGTGAAATAGTTTTAGTTGGAGATGAAGCCCGAATTCTACAAGTGCTGAACAAATACCCCGGCTGGCAACAATGGCCCATTAGCATTTACCACACCCGCCAGGTTATCGAAATGCATGAGCACCCTAGTGCCGCCGTTCGTAAAAAGAAAGACGCGTCTGTGGTTGTGGCAACCCGCCTGGTTAAAGAGGGGACCTGTGATGCGGTAATTTCAGCAGGAAGTACCGGAGGCGCTGTTGCGGCTGCTCTGCTCGGGTTAGGCCGTATTAAAGGAATCGAGCGACCGGCAATTGCCACGGCTATACCTAATATAGCCGGGACCACGGTTATGCTGGACTCAGGGGCTAATGTTGATGCAAAGCCTAAGCATTTAGTGCAGAATGCGATTATGGGTTCCATTTATGCTGAATATGTATTAAACATTAAATCCCCTCGTGTTGGTCTTCTGAATATTGGTGAAGAAGACACAAAAGGTAACGAACAGGCATTAGCAACCTATCCGTTACTAAAACAACTTAAAACCATAAATTTTATCGGCAATGCCGAGGGACGCGATGTTCCTAAAGGAACTGTCGATGTAGTCGTCTGTGACGGTTTTATGGGTAATGTTGTGCTTAAGGCCGGGGAAGGGTTTGCAAGTGCTGTATTGCATTTATTACAAGATACCATTCGGTCAGCGGGAGTCTTAGCTAAATTGGGTGCATGGCTTCTTATGCCGGCACTAAAGGGTCTCAAAAAGAGACTTGACCCGCATGAATACGGTGGAGCTCCACTATTAGGGGTTAATGGCGTTTTTATTATCTGTCATGGAAGTTCAAAAGCCAAGGCGATAAAAAACTCAATACGAGTTGCTAAAGAATTTTGTGAAAAGAAAGTTGTAGAACACATTCATGAAACTATCGCTAAGGAGGGATACTTTGTAAATGAATAACACAAAATCAGTGGGCATAATCGGACTTGGTACATATGTGCCGGAAAAAGTTCTTACGAATGCGGATCTGGAAAAAATCGTGGAAACCAATGATAAGTGGATTGTTGAGCGAACTGGCATACGAGAGCGCCGGATTGCCGATCCGACGATGGCAACCTCTGATTTGGCAACCATTGCCGCAAAAAAGGCGCTGGAAGATGCGGGAGTTACTGCCGACGAAATTGATTTAATCATTGTCGCGACAGCAACGCCGGATATGTTTTTTCCGTCGACTGCCTGCTTAGTTCAGGCCAATTTAGAAGCTAACCATGCCGCGGCCTTTGATTTAGCGGCGGGATGTTCAGGTTTTGTATACGGCTTAATTACGGGTTCGCAGTTTATTAAGGCGGGACTGTACAAAAAGGTTCTTGTAATAGGGGCGGAAGTGCTCAGCCGTATTATCGATTGGACAGATCGCGGGACCTGCGTATTATTCGGCGACGGTGCCGGTGCTGCGGTTCTTGGCGAAACTGAAAATGGATATGGTATATTAGCTGCGGATCTTGGCGCAGACGGTACTGGTGGCGATTTTTTAAAGATGCCGGCTGGTGGTTCTCGCATTGCAGCATCAAAAGAATCTCTTGAAAATGGGCTGCATTATCTGCAAATGGCAGGCAATGAAGTGTTTAAGTTTGCCGTAAAGGTAATGGGAGAGTCGGCGGTAAAATCACTCAGTGCCGCTGGTCTTACTTCTGAAGAGGTAGATCTTTTGATACCACATCAAGCTAACATCAGAATTATTCAGTCTGCGGCTAAGCGCTTGAAACTATCAATGGAAAAGGTTGCAGTAAATGTCGATAAATATGGAAACACATCAGCAGCGTCAATTCCTCTTGCATTAAGAGAAGCGATTGATGAAGGCCGGGTTAAAGATGGAGACACTTTGGTGTTGGTCGGCTTTGGAGCTGGTTTGACGTGGGCGTCGTGTGTTCTAAAATGGGGTAAGGGAGCTAACTAGTTTGTTGAAAAGTCCGCTTTGTGAAATATTAAATGTAAAATATCCAATTATTCAGGGGGGCATGGCATGGGTAGCTACAGCTGAATTAGCTGCCGCCGTGTCCAATGCCGGAGGACTAGGTCTTATTGGGGCCGGACACATGCCTCCTGACGCACTTAGAAATGAAATAATAAAAGCAAAAGCATTGACTTCTAAGCCATTTGGTGTCAATATTATGCTTATGTCGCCATTTGTCAGGGAAGTTATGGCAGTGGTTGTTGAAGAACGGGTTCCGGTTATTACAACTGGTGCAGGTAATCCTGGGGAATATATTGGAGCACTGAAAGAAATAGGCAGTAAAGTAATACCGGTAGTTGCTTCAGTCGCACTTGCCCGGCGGTTGGAACGGGTAGGTGTTGACGCGGTTATCGCCGAAGGTATGGAAAGCGGTGGCCATGTAGGTGAAGTAACAACAATGGCGTTGGTACCACAAGTAGTCAATGCTGTAAAAATCCCGGTCATTGCCGCTGGCGGTATTGGTGATTCCAGAGGTATAGTAGCTGCTTTGGCGTTAGGGGCGCAGGGCGTTCAGATGGGTACGCGCTTTGTTGTTTCCAAGGAATGTACTGCTCATCCCCAATATAAAGAGATTGTTTTAAAAGCTAAGGATCGTTCAACCGTGGTAACAGGAATTACTACCGGTCATCCGGTAAGGATCCTGGAGAATAAATTGTCACGTGAGTATGTTAAGATGGAGCGCGGCGGGGCTACTTTGGAAGAATTAGAACAATTAGGTGCGGGAAAACTAAAAGCTGCAGTTCGGGACGGGGATGTACACAACGGGTCCGTAATGATCGGTCAGGTTGCAGGTCTGGTTAAAGAGGCGCAGTCTGTTGCTGAAATTATGGAAGAGTTAGTTGGGGGTATTCCAGAAGTACTCGCTGGATTAAAGAAATTTTGTTAAGTTATTATAAATAGTGACATAAAGGGGATGCTTAATTATGTCTAAAACGGCATTTGTATTTCCCGGGCAGGGTTCCCAGTCCGTAGGCATGGGAAAGGAATTATACGATAATTTTACGGTTGCCAAAGCTGTTTTTGAAGAAGCTGATGAAGCACTAGGATTTTCTATAACTGATTTGTGTTTTAACGGTCCGGAAGAAGCGTTAATGAAAACTTATAATACTCAGCCAGCCATTCTTACCGTAAGCGTAGCTTGCTACCGTGTATTAAAAGAAGCGGGACTGAATGCGGATATTGTTGCCGGGCATAGTCTGGGTGAATATTCCGCTCTTGTAGCTGCCGGAGCGTTAAGCTTTCAGGACGCGGTTGTTCTCGTACATAAACGGGGTCAGTTTATGCAGCAGGCAGTGCCGTTTGGCGAAGGCAGTATGGCTGCAATACTGGGAATGGATCGCAGTAAAATTATTGAAATTTGTAAGGCAGTAGAAAAACAGGGAAATACCGTCCAAGCGGTAAATTTTAACTGTCCTGGACAGGTAGTCATTGCGGGCAAAACCGAGGCGGTACTAATTGCGGTGGACGAGATGAAGAAAGAGGGTGCTAAACGGGCAGTTCAACTCCCGGTCAGTGCTCCGTTTCACAGTACCTTGATGAAACCGGCGGCGGATAAATTAGCTGCAGAACTCGATAAGATTACCGTACAAAATGCTGAAATTCCTGTTGTTGCTAATATTAACGGTGAAATTGTAACACAGGGTAATGATATCCGGGCCTCCTTGGTGCGTCAGGCTGCCAGCCCGGTATTATGGGAAGATTGTGTGGCGCAGATGCTTTCTTATAGTGCAGATGTTTTTATTGAAGTTGGTCCAGGTAAGGTTCTTACCGGCTTTACAAAAAAAATCAGCAAAGAAAGTACGACTTTTAATGTAGAAGATGTAGCGTCGTTGCAAAAAACCCTTGATTATTTCAAGGAGGTTCGCTAAAATGCTTTTAGATGACAAAGTGGCAATTGTAACTGGTGCTTCCAGAGGAATAGGTCGAGCGACTGCGCTTGTACTGGCGGAGGCTGGAGCAAAGGTAGTAGTTAACTATTCCGGTAATCAGGCGGCCGCTAACGAAGTGGTTAGCAAGATCAAAGAGAGTGGCGGAGAGGCTGCGGCTTTTCAGGCTGATATCTCAAGTAATGATGACGCTGATGCATTGATTAAGTTTGCTATGACCACGTATGGGCGTGTTGATATTCTGGTAAATAATGCCGGAATTACTCGTGACAATCTTTTGATGCTTATGAAAGAACCGGATTGGGATGCAGTAATCAACACGAACCTAAAAGGGGTCTTTAACACAACGAAAGCTGTGTCCCGGATTATGCTTAAGCAAAAAGGCGGAAAGATTATTAATATGGCTTCGGTTGTCGGTGTTATGGGTAACGCTGGTCAGTCCAATTATGCGGCGGCTAAAGCCGGTGTCATCGGCTTTACGAAATCCATAGCGAAGGAACTGGCGTCCAGAGGTATCAATGTTAATGCGATAGCTCCGGGGTATATTGCTACCGATATGACCGATAAATTATCGGATGAGGTTAAGGCTGATTTGGCCAGTCATATTCCCTTAAGCCGGTTAGGCGCGGCGGAAGATGTAGCGAACGCGGTATTATTTTTAGCATCTGATGCTTCAAAGTATATAACTGGTCAAGTTATAAATGTTGATGGCGGAATGGTGATGTAAGTCACTTTTTGGAAGGAGGTGAACACTGTGACAACTTTTGACAAGGTTAAAGATATTGTTGTTGAACAATTAGGCGTTGATGAAGCTGATGTAGTTATAGACTCCACCTTTATCGATGACTTGGGTGCCGATTCTTTGGATATTGTTGAGTTGATAATGGCTTTTGAAGAGGAATTTAATATTGAGATTCCTGACGACGCAGCTGAAAAGATCAAGACTGTGAAAGATGCTGTGGAGTACATAGACAAAGAGAAGCAAGGTTAACACAGTACCTGATACAGAAAGTCCCGTGGAAGCTGTTTCGCGGGACTTTCTTAAAGGGTAGTGGTTCTTATTTGATTGGAGGAGTTGTTACTTGAGGCTTCCTGAATTAAGGATAGGTCGTCTAGTAGCCAAAATACCTATTATTCAAGGTGGCATGGCGGTTAGGCTGTCAACCGCAAGATTAGCCGCTGCTGTAGCTGAAGAAGGCGGTATTGGCTTAATTGCGGCTTCTGGAATGACATTTGATGAATTGCGTCAAGAAATACGGCTGGCCCGTTCACTTACAAAAGGCATTATTGGTATAAACGTAATGGTTGCAGCCCGGCAATTTGCAAATTTGGTAAGGACCGCCATTGATGAGGGGATTGATTTAGTTGTCCCCGGTGCTGGTTTTTCCCGTGATGTTTTTGCAATTGGAAAAGAAAGCGGCACTCCTATTGTGCCTATTTCGTCATGGGTCAAGGGTGCAAAAATTGCTGAAGCTCTTGGGGCGGCCGCGGTAATCGTAGAAGGCAAAGAAGCAGGCGGTCATTTGGGAACTGATCAACCTATGCGAGAGATCGTGCCTAAAATTAAGGGTGCGGTAAGTATTCCGGTAATTGCCGCAGGTGGTATAATGACCGGAAGAGACATTGCTGAAGCTCTGAAATTAGGAGCAGACGGTGTTCAAATGGGCACGAGGTTTGCGGCAAGTGAAGAATCTAATGCCGCTCCGGCCCTCAAGGAGTTTTATCTTAAAGCTAGGAAAGAGGATGTTGTACATATCAACAGTCCGGTGGGGCTTCCTGGCCAAGCGGTAAAAAATCCTTATGCTGCGAAAATTATTGAAGGTACTGTTGAACCCCCCAGCTCATGTGATGCTTGTCTAAAACATTGCTCGAAGAATTTCTGTATTATCAAGGCACTAATTCGAGCCCAGCAAGGGGATGTGGAAACGGGGCTTGTTTTCACCGGCGAGTACATTCATAAAATAGATGAGATATTACCGGTAAAAGAAATTTTTTCTAGATTAAAGAAAGAAGTCGAACAAATTCATACCTAACGTGAGGTGAGCTACATGAAAAACCGAGTAGTAATAACCGGCTTGGGAGCTATAACTCCTATTGGTATTGGTGCAGACAATTTTTGGAAGGCTCTTTTATCAGGAGTGTCCGGTATTGGTCATATTACCCGCTTTGATGTGAGTGAGTATTCAACCAAAATTGCAGGCGAAGTTAAAGACTTTGATCCTGCTCTGTATATGGATAAAAAAGATGCCCGCCGTATGGACAGGTTTATACAATTTGCGGTTGCAAGTACCCGAATGGCCTTTCAAGATTCGGGGATTAACCTTGAGAACGAAGATCGCAACCGAATCGGTACGTTAATTGGAACAGGTATTGGCGGCATGGAAACGCTGCATGAGCAATATAAAACCCTTTTTGAAAAGGGACCTAGCCGTATTAGTCCGTTTTTTGTGCCCATGATGATTGGTAATATGGCCTCAGGCCTTACTTCGATCACCTTTGGATTGCAGGGACCCTGTATGTGTGTGGTTACTGCTTGTGCCACTGGAACAAACTCGATTGGGGAAGCCTTCAAAATCATCCAGCGCGGTGATGCCGATGTTATGGTTGCCGGTGGAACTGAAGCCAGCATATCACAAGCTGCGTTGGCCGGGTTTGCTTCTATGAAAGCGTTGTCTACCCGTAATGACGAGCCGGAGAAAGCATCCCGTCCATTTGACCGGGATCGTGACGGCTTTGTTATGGGGGAAGGCAGTGGAATAGTAATTCTCGAGAGTCTCGAACATGCCTTAAAAAGAGGGGCTAGGATTTACGCCGAAATGGCTGGCTATGGTACGAATGCTGATGCATATCATATTACTGCACCGGCTCCGGAAGGAAATCAGGCAGCAAAATGTATGGCTTTAGCCATTAAAGATGCTGGGTTAGAACCGGCCGATGTAGATTACATTAATGCACATGGTACTTCTACGCCTCTGAACGATAAAAACGAATCATTAGGCATTAAGACATTGTTTGGTGAACATGCGTATAAATTAGCGATTAGCTCTACTAAGTCTATGACAGGCCATCTTCTTGGAGCTGCTGGGGGCGTTGAATGTATCGCGTCGGCATTGTCGGTATACCACGATATGGTTCATCCTACAGTGAATTACGAAAATCCTGACGATGAATTAGATCTTGACTATGTACCTGGGCAGGCCCGTAAACGTACGGTTAATGTGGCAATTTCTAATTCTCTTGGTTTTGGTGGTCATAACGCCACTATCCTCGTGAAGAAATACAAAGGATAATGAAAAGCCAGTATAATCAGTCTCTTGATTCTCTGTGCCATGCATTAGGTGTTCGTTTTAATAATAGGGATTTGTTGGTTCAAGCTTTAACGCATTCTTCCTATGCTAATGAACGTAAAGCCGTAAGTAAACTACACAATGAGCGTCTGGAATTTCTTGGCGATGCGGTACTTGACCTTATTATTAGTGATTATCTTTATGTTAAATATGATAAGTTACCGGAAGGGGAACTTACAAAAGCGCGAGCTGCTCTTGTATGTGAAGCATCGCTGGCGCGAGCCGCCGCTGAGCTTAAGCTAGGGCAGTATCTTCTTTTAGGAAAAGGCGAGGCTGCCTCCGGGGGACGAAATAGAGCTTCTATTCTTGCGGATGCTTTCGAGGCCGTTATTGGTTCTGTTTATGTGGATTGCGGATTAGAAAAGGTGTGCCAGATTGTCATTAACCTTTTGTCGCATGACTTGGAAGTCGTGGAATCCGGGGGATATATAAACGATTACAAAACACTTCTGCAAGAAGAAGTTCAAAAAAACGGAGACGCTAAAATTGTTTATCAAGTAGTAGCCGAAAGTGGTCCGGACCATAGCAAAGTATTTGAAGTAGCCGTTCAAGTTAATGGTGAAACCCGTGGTGCTGGGCAAGGTAAGACGAAGAAAGAGGCCGAGCAACATGCGGCTAAACAAGCGTTAAGCAAACTCAATACAGAATAAATGGAACATACAGGGGCAACCATTGGTTGCCCCTGTATTATAAGGTACAGAATAAAGGTGTTTATAAGTGAAGCATTATATTATTCCCATGTTTATTCCCCATTACGGATGCCCGCATCAATGCGTATTTTGTGATCAGCGGGCCATTACTGGAGTTAGACGCCCTGCGACGGCAAGCGATGTGGAAAGAAATATCCAGCAGCATCTGGCGGCAATCAACCGACCATATCATATTGAAGTTGCTTTCTACGGTGGCAGTTTTACTGCACTTCCGCCTAACCTGCAGATTGACCTTTTGAATCCGGCTAAGGCGGCGTTAGATAAAGGATTAATTCATGCCATTCGGGTTTCTACCAGACCTGACGCTATTTCGGAGGAAAGCGTTAATCGATTGAAAAAGTATGATGTCAGCACGGTCGAACTGGGTGTTCAATCTATGGACGATAGCGTTTTAGACGCAGCCAAGAGAGGGCATAGTGTTCAGGATGTAGTTAATGCTCGTAAAATGTTAAAACAGTTTGGTATACCGTGTGGTATTCAACTCATGCCGGGATTACCTAAGGAAGACTGGCTAAGTTTGATTCGAACTGGGCGGCAAATAGAAAGGCTGAAACCTGAATTTGTCAGGATTTATCCTACTGTGGTGATGCCTTTTACACCTCTGGCTGAACTTTTTCAGCAAGGCCAATATAAGCCGCTCACGATTGCGCAAGGAGTGTCAAGAGCCGCCTATTTGAAACTTTTATTTGAACAGCAAGGGATACCGGTTATACGAACCGGATTGCAGGCAACCGAGGGACTTTCTGCTCCGGGGAATGTATTGGCCGGTGCATACCATCCAGCTTTTGGCGAAATGGTAGATGCTTATATCTTTTATCTTATGATTTGCCGTATTATTGAGAGTAAGCCTCCGGCTTATGCGTCTACACTAATAATTAGCCACCATCCCAAGGACAGCTCAAAAATCCGGGGCGTGTCCAATACGAATCTTAACTCATGGCGCAGGCAGTATAAGCTAACTCAATGCCGTTTTATACCGGACTGGCACCGCCTGGGAGAGCTCTGTGTAACTTATGGTGAGTGTTCTTGTATAATTAATAAATCTATGATAAACACTTAAAAATTACAAAGAAGGAATTTTTAGGAAATGCGTAGAATACTTTAGTATTGTAAGCCCGTAGCAACAAAGGAGGATAATAAATGGAAATACTTAAAGTATCCGCATCATCAAGTCCTAAATCTGTAGCAGGAGCTCTTTCCGCAGTACTTAGGGAAAAAGGTACGGCAGAGGTGCAGGCAGTAGGCGCGGGAGCAGTAAACCAGGCTATTAAAGCAATTGCAATTGCCCGTGGATTTGTAGCACCAAACGGTATTGATTTGGTAACTGTACCGGCTTTCGCGGAAATCTCCATTGACGGAGAAGAACGGACTGCAATACGATTTATCGTAGAGCCCCGTTAATGTTCTGGTTTAGAAAGGAGATTTTCACGTGCTTCGGTGCAATGGTTTTTTCTGACTGGATCGGGAAAAATCTGACCCTGCGATAATTACGTAGGGCTTTTTTTTTGCTCTGCCAGCAAGTTAGTATTGTAATGCAGGAATTCCCAATTTTTGCAGCGAAATACTCAAACATGATCTGGTTAAGGTGGTCGATGTATGTGGTAGCTTCAGCAAAGGCTTAAACTAAGTTAACACTATAGCGGAAGCAGCATTGGCAGCAGTTATGTATGTAGAAAACAACGGCAACATAATTCATACACAAGTATGTATCTAGTTTGCTGAAACCGTTGTTTATAGATAAAGGGTGTAAATTTCCTTAGTTGATAAAAGTTTTATTTGGTGAAATTCCCCGCAGATTTTGAGGTTTATTATTCTTGTGTAGAAACCGTTATAGGCGTTCGTTAGCGCTATTAACGCTCGATATTGACTATTTAAAATGTTATAATGATACGCATGGTCATATATTAGGTAATGACGTATTATCAAAGGTGGCGGAAGCTCTAAAAGTTTCTTGTCGCGATGTGGGCATTGTTGCCCGGCACGGCGGTGAGCAATTTGTTGTTATAATTTCCAAGGCGAATTCGGAGGAGATTCGGGTTATTGCGGAAGCGGATTAGGAAAAACATTGTGACGTATCCTTTTGTTGGCTGCGAGTCTCAGCCGCAAGGTGTCTTAACGGCATTAGGAGGTTCTTTCAGCTGAGCATCTTTGCGGCAAGCCGATGCTGCGTTGTATGGCCGATAAAAGGTCGAAACGAAATTGCGTTATTCAATCGGGTATTGTGAGTAAACAAACTTTAGAAACGGAACAATAATAAGATAACAGATACGGCTGGATGGGGTGTAAAAATGATACAGGAATTTACCGGTGATTTCCGAAGTAGTTCTTTCGCCGGAAATGAGCAGGAAGTTCAGTTTATTGCTAATATATTAAATTTAAATAAGGGTGCGAAATTATTGGATTTGTATTGCGGATACGGTCGTCATGCCATTGAATTGGCAAAGTTAGGACTTAAAGTGACGGGCGTTGATGCTACCCAAGCTTTTTTAGACATTGCCCGGCAAAAGGCAATGGAAGAAGATGTCGACGTAACGCTTCGTTTGTGTGATATGAGGCAATTGGATTATTGTTCGGAATTCGATGCCATCATAAATATGTTTGCCGCATTTGGCTATTTTAGTGATGAAGAAAATAGTCAGGTGCTAAATAAGGTTCAGGAGGCGTTGCGCCCCGGAGGACGCTTTCTCATTGATATGATGAACCGTGACTGGATGGTTCGCAACAGCATTAACCGGTATTGGAGGCATCCAAACGGGGAAAGTGTGCTGTCCTATAAAATTGAATTAAAGCATGGTATAGTGACTATGACTCGAATACTGATTAATCAGGTGACGGGGGCAAAAATGCAGCATGAGTTTGTTTTACGTACTTATTCTTTAGAAGAATTGACTGCGATATTGAACAAATGCAGCTTAAAAGTCAGAGATACATATGGTGGTTTTGATTTCAGCAAGTATGGTTCAGAATCTCCTCGAATGATTATTGTTGCTCAAAAAGAGTAGCTTTTTGAAAAATAGAATACTAAGTGTGTTTTAAAACAACATAACGATTCTTAAACCGTGGCTTTAGGCCACGGTTTTCTTACGCACAGAACCTTTTTTAGTTCATAGGATAATAATGAGGAGGTGTGGCGGTGGGAGAAATGATCGTTAGGGTTGGGCGTTGGCCAATTAGTGATGGCAGAAAAGTGGGAGTAGCACTAAGCGGAGGCGGATTACGCGGTCTTGCGCATATCGGAGTTCTAAAAGTGTTACAAGAAAACCATGTGTCCATTGATATGATTTCCGGTACCAGTGCGGGGGCAATCATCGCCGCCATGTATGCTTCAGGATATGATCCGGAGGAAATGCAGGCAATTGCAGAGACCGTCAATTTAGGTGCTCTTATTGACCTGAAACTTTCAGCGGGGGACTTATTCAAACATGGAGCAAAGTGGTTTTTAAAAGGAAACCTTCGTATTTGGTCCACATTGCCAAGTGGGATAATTAAAGGTGATAAAATTGAGAAATATTTCGAAGGGCTTTGGCAGCGGTATACGATGCGTGATACGCGTATTCCATTGGCAATTACTTCTGTGGATATAAATTCCGGTGATACTGTATTTTTTACAACACCGCTGGCGGCAAAGCGGGGCATTCTTAATGCCCGATACAATCATAATGCTTTGCTCTCAGATGCGGTTAGAGCCAGTATCTCAATTCCAGGGATTTTTTTTCCTAAAAAATTTCGAGGGATGACTTTGGTTGATGGGGCAGTAAAAAATAACTTGCCTACCGATATACTGCGGTATATGGGGGCGGATATTGTTATTGCCGTTGATCTAGGGTATGATGGGCAGCCCAATGAAGACATAAAGACAGTGGGAGAAATCCTTATGCAATGTATTGATATTATGGGACGTGAAGTTACGTTGCTAAAAGGGGAACAGTATGCAAATGTAATTATTCGCCCTATAACTGGGGATATTGCATTTAAAGATAACAGACAGGTCGTACTGTGCATTGGTCGTGGCCAAGAAGCGGCCTGGGGAAAAATGAAACAAATAAAGGCCATTGTTTCTTGCTAGAAAATGCCTGTCGGATGTTAAGGGGGTGTGCAATTCTCTTATGGAGGAGGCAGGTTTTGTGGATAAAAACTGGATACTAGATATATTTAAACAATTGCGTGGTTTGGATAACGTGGTCGGTGTGGGTAATGGCTATAAACAAATTAGGGGAGAGAACACCGGTAAACCGGCAACGGTGGTTCTTGTTAAGAAAAAGTTTTCGAAAGATAATCTTAGTAGGGGTGCCATAATACCTAAGCAAATTGATGGAAAAATGACGGATGTTATTGAAGTAGGTGATTTACGGTTTTTGGCAGAAGACCGGTTGGGAAAGCATCGTCCGGCTAGACCGGGGTTAAGTATGGGGCATTATCTGATATCCGCCGGTACATTTGGTGCCGTTGTTCGGGACGTAGCCACAGGAAGACCGCTTATTTTATCCAATAATCAGAGGGCGAAAGGGATCAACAGGCAGATACAAGGAAAGCGAAAACTTTTGATCGATAGCAGGGGAGACTTCTAATTTTTTTCTAATTTGTTCTTAAACAAGCTGTCAATAGTCTCTGCATAGCGAGCTTTTAAGGGAGGCCGTAAATGAACGTAGTAATCACGGGTAAAACTGGCATTGGCATGCCGGGCAGCCGTTGCAATATATTTATCATCCAGACCGCTTTCCCAAAGTAAAGTGGCGAACGTATGACGCATGTCGTGCGGACGGATTAAGGGCAGACCACTTTGTTTTACCAGTTTGATAAATGTTGTGTAAAGATAGTCTGGAAGAAAGGGACGGCCATCTGGTTTTGCCCAGACAAAATCCAAGTGTTGATACTGTGTACCTAATTCATGTTGGTGTTCTTTTTGTCGTGCTTGTTCTGCTTTTAAAGCGTTAATTACAATGCCGGGCAAAGCAATGTCGGCTTTGCTGGCAGGTGTTTTCACCTGTCCGAGTTCGGCTTTGCCTGTTAGGGGATTACGGTCATAACTATGGCAAATATGGGCGGAGTTTCTTTCTAATGAAATATCCTGCCAGCGTAAACCACAGATTTCACCTCTCCTAAGGCCACAGAGAAATCCAAACAAACAGGGTAAATATAATGTGGTTTTCTTAATGGCAGTAAGAAATTGTTCCACTTGTTGGGGCGAAAATACCGCGTTTTTGGTCTCGGTTGGTTTAGGCAATTGCAGGTACTCGCAAGGGTTTTCGACTATTAGGTGCCATTCTTTAGCCTTTTTGAGCGCCCGCTTGAGAATACGAAGTTCTGTTCCTAGAGAACTGGCGGCAATTCCTCTTGCTAGCTCTTCATTACAATAAGCTTTTAGCTGGAGAACCGTTAAGTTGTTAAGTTGAATCCCGCCAAGCCGGCTGCAAATGTTTTTAATTTGGGCACTGTATTGATACACGGTGCGC
>Ga0316613_10000251_pt1 | contig 56296 bp, 49 predicted proteins | sample OWC_soil_day10_C_2_FD_207647 | JGI IMG/M metagenome (GOLD analysis project Ga0316613, IMG submission 207647) | Wetland soil microbial communities from Old Woman Creek delta, Ohio, United States - OWC_soil_day10_CT_b | ecosystem: Environmental > Terrestrial > Soil > Wetlands | place: USA: Ohio...
TTACAAGCAGGATGTCGGCAGTTCGATCCTGTCATCGCCCACCAAACGCGGCCCCGTGGTGTAGCGGTCTAACATGCCGCCCTGTCACGGCGGAGATCGACGGTTCAAATCCGTTCGGGGTCGCCATTAATATTTTGTCTTAGTAGCTCGATTCTGTTCTGAGGAACCATTTTGCTGGCGTAGCTCAATTGGTAGAGCAGCTGACTTGTAATCAGCAGGTTGGGGGTTCAATTCCTCTCGCCAGCTCCAAAAAAATTATATGGAGGGGTTCCCGAGTGGCTAAAGGGAGCAGACTGTAAATCTGCCGGCTCTGCCTTCGCTGGTTCGAATCCAGCCCCCTCCACCAGTTAAGTATCTAATATATCTATTAATGCGGGTGTAGCTCAATGGTAGAGTCCTAGCCTTCCAAGCTAGCTGCGTGGGTTCGATTCCCATCACCCGCTCCAAAAATATATTTATAAGAATACCCGGTTGATGCAAAACTACAGATTTGCTTTTTCAAGAGAAAATCTCATGATTTTGCCACTTTCCCCATATATAAAAAACAAAGGCTCTTACCGAGAATGCCGGTAAGAGCCTGCTTTCTATTGTAACATTACCAAGTATTGTAAATTTTCAATAGCTTTTCTACTGTTTCTCCGTTAACTTGGAGGTTTATAGAGAATCCGGATTATACAATTTATTTTTTAGGTAGATAAGCTAAATGCTTTGCACCAGCTTTAATAAATTCTTCAGGTGTAATTGCCTTGGCAAACAATTTTTTAGTAAGGCTTCGCCACTCATCTGCCTCGTTTTGTGGCAATATGGCATACCAAAAGCTTGTGAAATATTTTGCCTCATCTATCATGGAGGTAAATTCTTTTACAGGAAGAGGCAGATTATTAGGGGGTGTCAGCTTATTATTTTCCATAAGATTAATATAGCCATACTTCATAACATTTATTTTATTTACTTCTTCTGAAAACCTTAGGCACAATTTAGCAGCTTCGTCTTTATGTGCAGTCTTACGGCTAATGCACAGACCTGGTTTTAATGTATGATTAATATCTATTAAATACTGACTATAATTAGAATTAGTATTTACACCACTATTAGGCCATTGAATTAGTCCAATTGTATCATTGCCCATGTTTTCAATTAGGTGATAGACAATGGTGGATTGATGTGGTAATAAGAGAGACTTGTTTTGAACAAAATTTTGGATGGATTCCACTTCTCCAGTTTCTAGATAATCTTTTGGAAAGGCACCTGAATCAACAAGTTCTACTACTTTATAAGCCGCGTCTAAAAAGATTTTATCGGTAAATTTTATTTTACCGGTTCTTAGCTTGTCTAATGCATAAGGGTCAATTCGATTTACAATCATATCATATAATAATTCTCCCAACCAATTATCTTTATCTCCAAGTTCTATAGCAGAATAGGTTGTTTGATGTTCTTTGTTATAAGCATTAACTACATATATTATATTCATTAGTTCATTCCAATTTTTTGGCGGTTTTACGCCAAATTTTTTCATTAATGATTTATTATAATAAGTTACGGAATATGCTTCTACAAGGCAAGGTATGATATAGTTATTTCCGTCGGAATAGGGGAGTAAATAGGATTTTTTATAGTTTAAGCCTGAGTTGGTTATATAGTCTTGTACAGGTAAACATGCACCGGCATCAAATAAAAAGTCTGGAAAAGTTCCGCCCCAGACCGCGAAGATATCTGGAAGCTCATCGCAGGCTAATGAAATTCTTAGCTTATATCTCAGCTCTTCAGAGGCGAAAGTTTTAACGTTTACATTATAGCCAAGTTCATTACCAAGTGATTTCCATAAGTCAAGATAATGAGTACTGGGTGTGTTGTGGTCAAAGAAAATCCATACATTTAATTCTGGTTTATTACTTTCTGAAGATGATCCTGTAGATTCGGTTTGTGGCTTGGCACAACTTAGAGTGAGTAAAGAAAACAAAACCATAAAAGTGATCAATAATCTATGTCTATAAGTGCACTTCATATAATAACTCCTTTAATACTAGAGTAGAGAAAGTCATTTTCATTATACAACAATATATTACTGCTAATAAAAAATGTAATATACGTTAAGTTTAAATAATATTTCTGGGTGACATTTTCTCAAGTTATTGACAAAGAAAAAGGATGTAATATCATATCCGCAGGGGGTGTTTTCTTGATATGGAATAGGAGTGGTATCCATTTATTTCGACAATATAGAAATAAGATGAATTTTCGAATGAGATTATTTTTAACCTTTCTTACAGTAGTGCTTCCAGTATTATTGATTATTTCAGCCGGTTTCTATTATTTTCTTAGTAGAAGTGCTAAAAGTGAAATGATAAATTCATTGATTATTACAATGGAGCGGTTAAGAAATCAGGTCGAGCTTGTGACTAGTGAGACTGAAAATTTATCAAGAAATATTATATATGACAAGGATGTTCAGGTTTTGCTTCAAAAGGTAAGAAGAGGAGAAAAATATCCTAATAGTAGTGAAGTAAGCTATTTTATTAATAGCTTTATTATAAATAGAGAGTATATAAATAGTGTTGTATTAATGAGTGAGAATACTGTTATATTTTCTACGGAAAAGGCATATACAAATGTTTCGACAATAAAACAGATACAAAAGAAATGGTGGATTTCAAAGCTTAGAGAAGAAACAAAACCTTATAGTTGGTATGGACATGCTTTGGCTGAAGAAAAATCAGAGGAATTTAAAACTAATGATCTAATGCTGACCAGAGTTATTCGAAGCTTGGACGATAATAAAACACCTATTGGAAGAGTTATGATTTATATAAATAAAAGCTATCTGGATGGGATTTTGAAAGATATAGGATGGGGGAGTACGACGAATGTCTGGATTGTTGATGAGAATAATCAAGTAATTCTAAGAAATACATCGGTGCGGGATTATTCCTTCCTTGTTGACAAGATTATAGCAGCAAATGACTTCCAAATTATTGAGGAGAATAATGAGAAATACGTTGTTGGAAAAAAATCATTTAAAAATAGCGGATGGCAGTTATTGATTGCCGCACCATTTACAGAGGTTAACGATAATATTGTCTCAGTTAGGATGCAAATGATTATGGTTGCTGTTATTGTAATGTTTATTTTTCTTTTTATGTCTATTTTTCTAGCAGGTAATATGTCAAAACCTATTCATACATTGTCAAATATGATGGATTTATACCATGGGGGAGTTTCGAAAGAAGAAACTTTAGAATTAAATGTGAATGATTATAATTCCAGAAAAGACGAAATAGGAGTTATGTACCGATCTTATCAACGACTAGTTAGCCGTATAGAAAATCTAATAAAAGAAATTTATATAAAGGACTTAGAAAAAAAAGATGCGGAACTGGCACTTTTAGAAACTCAGATCAATCCACACTTTCTTTACAATACTCTAGACTGCATCAACTGGATGGCATTAGCCAATGGTGATGAAAGAATTAGTGAAATGGTAACAGCTTTATCGGATACTTTCCGTTTGAGTCTCACTAAAAATAATAGCTCATTTGTAGACATAGAACATGAATTACAGTATATCGAAAGCTACTTAACTATTCAAAAATTACGTTTTGGAGATCGACTCACCTGTAACTATGAAGTTGAAGAAGAAGCCAGAAAATTAAAGGTTGTGCGTTTTGTTTTGCAACCTATTGTAGAAAACTGTATTAAACATGGTATTAGCCTTTCAGAGGTTCCTGGAGTTATCGATATTAAAGTTAAAGTTCAGGGAGAAGTTTTGTATATAACAATAATAAATGATGGCGCTAATATTGATTTAGAGCAAATGGAAAAGCTTCTAGAATTCGATGTAGATAACACAGAGTATCTTTCTTTTGAAAGTAAGGGATATGGTATCCAAAATATCAACCGAAGAATTAAGATTATTCACGGAATGGAATATGGCATAGAATATACGATTGTGGACAAAATGAGAACAGCATGCGTTATTCGTTTACCAAAAACCATACCGAATTTAATTAATTAAATTCGGTATGGTTTTTCCGTGTTTGTAAAAAAAGCTGAGGTTAACTCTGTTTTTAATGTTGTTTACGGTAATTAGACAAACTAATACCAGTATGTCGTTTGAAAATTTGTGAGAAATAAGCATAATCATTATACCCAACAGCAGCTGAAATTTCATACATCTTCATGTCAGTGTTAGATAAATAATATTTAGCCCTTTCAATACGTAGATTAGTAACATAATCAATGAATGTAATATTTAATTCTTTTTTCAGCAAGTCACATAAATAATTTTTACTGATATGAGTATGTTCTGCCACACCGGAAAGAGTAATATTTTCATTGAAGTGATCTTTAATATATTGAATTGCAGTTAAAATTGTCTTTGAAGGCGCAAGTACACTTTGTGAGTTAATTAAATCTGCAAGGGCAACAGCTTTTTCTATAAGTAATTTTTTAAGTTGGGCTGTGGTAGGGCAGAGTCGCTTCAGTCGTTCTATTTTTAATAAATCTCTAGTAATGTATTTATTTTGAGAATGGTATTTATCTTGAATTTGATACATCCTTATCATTATTATAATTGCAATACTATACCAGAAATCTTTATACATAGGAAATGTTGTAATGTTAAAAATGTTTTCGATAGATTTTAAAATATTACTTTGGTTATTGGAAAAAATCGATAAAAATAAATTTTCTACCTCTGAATATGAAAAATACGTGGCAGAATCTACAGAGAAAAAGTTTTCCATAGGAAGTTTATTATAATTCAAGTTTGTACCTGAAGTTAAAATGAACTCATCACATTCAGAACCTGCAAAAAATAAGTTGTACATTGAAGCATGTATTTGACTAACACCTACCAGCAGTTTTAAGCCATGATTATTTTTATTCGTAGTATATTGGAGAACACTGTTTAAAAAGTTTTCCTGCGAAAAATCTTTATGTAAATCGTAGATATAGAAATATAAATACTCGTCAGTATAAAATTCTTCAATAAAGGCGTAACCTTGCATCTGATCTTTAAATTCACTGATTAATTTCTCAATAATTGATATATAATCATCTTCTGCGTAGATCTCATCAATTACAAACTTTACTAATATGAAATTATGATTAGCAAAACAAAAACCTAGCTGATCGTAAAGGCACTTTAAGTTTGAATCTAAAGCATTTCCTTGTTCCATAAGCATTGTGAAAAATTTGTTTTTGAGAATAGCATAGTTTGACAGCAGTGTATTAGTTAATGCCTTCAATTGTTCTTCAAAACTTAAATCAGCTTCAATTTTTTTATGCATGGTTGAAAGCATTGCCTCAAAATCCTTCTTTCGAATCGGTTTTAATAAATAATCACTAACTCCTAGTTTTATTGCAGTTTGAGCGTATGCAAAATCATCATGTCCAGATAAAATTACGATTTGAACCTGAGGTAAGATCTGCTTGGCCTTTGAGGAAAATTCCAGGCCGTCCATATAAGGCATTTTAACATCTGTGATAATCAAGTGAGGAGACAAATCTTTAATTTGATCTAAAGCCTTTTGGGGATTAGTAAACGTACCGACTATTTGAAATTGGTAATTTTCCATTTGAAATATTTTTTGAATACTATTCAAGACGATTTCTTCATCATCAACAAGAATGAGTTTCTTCATACATAAAAGCCTCCTGCAGTAAATAGAAAGGTATGAATATATTAAATGGTATGAATATATTAAAAGATATGAATATATTAAAAGATATGAATATATTAAATAAAATCATAAGAAACTGCAATATTAAAGAATAATGCATTCCTGTAAAATATAAATAAGTTAAAAAAGTAACAAGCTTGAAGGTAAATGGTGAAAATTAATGCACACGAATGGAGATGAAAAATATTATTAATGTTGTAAGAAAAGGATTAAACTAATGTAAATTCTGGAAGGATTAACATATTTCCTTCCAGGTGGTGGAATTTGTGTAAAAAGTAGGAGTTCTCATTTAATCCTGGAGTAAATAATAGAATAACAGGAGGATAATATGAAAGATTCAAAGTTAACAAAATTTAATGTTTTTACAATTCTACTAATACCATTTGTATGGATATATGAGCTTTCAGTAGTTGCTCCTATTTTGGGCTCAATAGCAACTGCATTCCCTCATGCATCAACTTTTCAATTGCAGCTAATTGTTATTATGCCATTCTTTGCATCAATTCCGATGAGTGTAGTTGCAGGGAAACTAGCTAAAAGATATGATAAAAAAAGTCTGATTATCGTGGGATTGTTGATTTATGGTGTTGCGGGTATGTTACCTTATTTAGCGCAAACTATGAGTCAGATTTTAATTGCTAGATTGCTTACCGGGATTGGCGTTGGACTTGTACTACCTCTACCGAATGCAATTATTGCAGAACATTTTACAGGTACGCAAAGGCAAAGGATGCTTGGCTTTGCTACTAGTGTAGCTAACATTGCCAATGTGCTTGATAGTATTGCAGTAGGCTTTATTTTAATACTTGGATGGAGATATCCATTCTTATGCTTTTCGGTTTGTCTTGTTATCATGGTTATTGCAATATTGGGTTTACCAAAATCTCCCCCTATCAACCAGGCTCCAATTGAAGTAGGGGATCAGCATTTGTCGAGTTCAAATACTCCAAAGATTGCATATGCTTTAGTTGCTTTTATGACAATTAACTGGATGTTCTTTGCCTTTAACATTACAAACATGGCCTTGTTTATGACTACGGAAAATATCGGATTGACTTGGATGATTGGTATAGCGGTTTGTTTGCCAGGAGGCGCCAGCATTATATCTGGAGCGATTTTCCCGAATTTCTATAATAAAACTAAGAATTATATAGTTTTTCTATCCCTAGCTATTTTTGCCATTGGATACCTAGTTCTATATTTTGCACATTCCTTTGCAGCTCAATCTATTGCCAACATTTTAATAGGACTTGGCTCGGGAATGCTTACACCTTACATTTTAAACTTAACATCACAAAAAGTTGACAAGGCGCATAGAGATGTTGCATATGGTCTTGTAACTAGCGGTATTCATATTGGATATTTACTAGCTCCATTTGCTCAGCTTATTATAGCAACTATTTCAGGGAATGAATCATTCAGATTTTTATATGGAGTTTCAGCTGCAACATTGATTGTTGCTACAATCATTGCTTTCTTTGTAGCAATGAAAACGTCAAGTCAAATGGTAGGAGATACAGGAAAAGGAATAGCATAGGTACTATAAGCTAAGGAACAACTAGCTATAAACCCGCTTAAAACTAAAAGTTTAAGCGGGTTTATTTTTATAGACGCTTCTTAAGTTTTTCGAAAGTTCAAGTGTTATAAACTAGCGGTAAGGACAAATATTAAAAAAATATTAAAAAAATATTAATTCAATATTATGGTATAAATATGTTGCCTTAAATTGCTCAAGGTAGGTGACTGGGTATTACAAAAAAATGGTATTATTTTTACAATATTATGTGAATAAAAAAATAATGTTCAATTTGCGCTAAGAGATATGAAATAATGTTGAAGGGAAAAGGTGTAAAACAAGCGATTAATTTGTTTTAAGGCGGATCAGAAAACTGGTATCGACTATTATTACTATCAAAAATAGTAGCTTTTCAATTTATATTGTGATAGCTACTATACCAGCCATGAACTCTAGTAATACCTTCAAATAATGTGATTGTAACAAGTATGGGGCTAACATGAAGCTGAAATAATATTGTATGCAAGCAGGGTCTTTTTCATTAAAGTTTAGTGTGTTATTGAACACACTTTTTTTTATGCATAAGTACAATTAATAACGTATTCAGAAAATTTAGTAACTATTGACATTGAAGTTAATGTTGATTACATTTTTATATACCGGTAGAAAAATAAACTTGCGATCGCAGTTGGATAGAGGGAAATAAAATGAAAAAATCATATGGATTTTTTATGCCATCAGTAACTATAATGGGTGTCTCGTGTACGGAGGATATTTCAGAGTATATTCAATCAATGGGCTTGCAGAAAGCGTTAATTGTTAGTGATAAAGTATTGGTTCAAATTGGGCTAACTAAAAAAGTAACGGATTTACTTGATAAGCTTAATGTTACTTATGCTATGTTTGATGAAGTTCATCCTAATCCGACTGTACGTAATGTTGAGGCAGGTCTTGCGATATTGCGAAATAACAAATGCGATTTCGTTATTTCGATCGGTGGAGGATCACCGCATGATTGTGCCAAAGCTATTGCGTTAGTTGCAACAAACGGTGGATCTATCAAAGATTATGAGGGAATTAACAAATCTGCAAAAAGTTGCTTGCCGTTAATTGCTATTAATACTACTTCCGGTACAGCTAGTCAAATGACGCGCTTTTGCATAATTACAGATGAAGCCAGAAAAGTAAAAATGGCAATTGTCGATTGGCATGTTACTGCGACAATTGCAGTTGATGATGCAGAATTGATGGTAGCTATGCCAAAAGGATTGACAGCGGCTACTGGTATGGATGCTTTAACTCACGCTGTAGAAGCCTATGTATCTGTTGCAGCTACTCCGGTTACTGACTGTATTGCTTTAAAGGCTATTGAACTGGTTGCGCAATATTTACGAAGAGCGGTTGAAAATGGTAATGACATGGAAGCGCGAGAGATGATGACTTATGCGGAGTATCTTGCCGGAATGGCCTTTAATAACGCCAGCTTAGGCTATGTTCATGCAATGGCTCATCAGCTTGGAGGCTTTTATGATTTGCCGCATGGCGTTTGCAATGCAGTTTTGTTGCCTGCTGTAAGCGAATATAATGCTAAAGTGGTGCCAGGACGCTTTGCCGATATTGGCAAGGCCATGGGGGAAGATGTCCAAGGATTGCCTGATGAGGAGGCGGCTGATAGAGCGATAGCTGCAATTCGCAAAATTTCGTTTGATGTGGGGATTCCAAGTGGATTGAAAGAATTGAAAAAATTTGATGCTAAGGATATCCCGGTACTTTCAGTCAATGCTCTTAAAGACGCATGCGGTTTTACCAATCCTAAACAGGCGTCATTAGAGGAAATCCAAGATATTTATAAAGAGGCACTATAAGAGTAGAATTATTGTTTGCACTAGGATAGTTTGAAAAGCGGTAGCTGGTCGAAGTAGTTAATGACTGGCTTTTAGTATTATAAAGTATTGAGTTTAAAGGTTATAACCCAGCATCAGAAGGCGCACGGTTCTGTACATGTAAAAGCGAAGGAGGAAAGGGAAATGACACAAGGAATAAGTGAGAAATATAAACTATTTATAGATGGCAAATGGGTGGATGGAGAAGACAGAAAATATTTTAAAGCTTATAATCCGGCTAATGGAGAAATCTTGTCTACTTGTGTTGATGCAGGAAAAGTGGATGTTGATCTGGCGGTTAAGGCTGCATGGAAGGCCTATGATCAGTGGAAAGATGTAAGCCCTCAGGAGCGCTCTCGAATGCTTCTGAAGATAGCTGATCTGATTGATGCAAATGCTGAAAAGCTTGCAATGGTGGAGACACTAGATAATGGCAAACCGATAAGGGAAACAATCGCAATCGATGTTCCTCTTAGCGCGGACCACTTCAGGTATTTTGCAAGTGCTGTCAGGACTGATGAAGGACAGGCAGTGATGATTGACAAGGATACGATGAGTATTATTCTTAGGGAACCAATCGGGGTGGTAGGACAAATCATTCCATGGAATTTCCCCCTTTTGATGGCTGCTTGGAAAATAGCGCCTGCTTTGGCGGCTGGAAATTGTATAGTAATTAAGCCTTCATCATCTACTTCATTAAGTCTTTTAGAATTAGTCAAATTAATGGCGGAAGTTTTACCAGCCGGTGTTGTTAATGTAATTACCGGAAAGGGATCAGTTTCAGGAAATTACATGCTGTCACATGAAGGATTTAGAAAGCTAGCTTTTACGGGTTCAACAGAAATTGGTTATACAATTTCTGAGGCCGCTTCCCAAAGGTTGATACCTGCTACCCTTGAGTTAGGTGGTAAGTCAGCTAACATTTATTTCCCAGATGCACCGTGGGATAAGGCAATAGAGGGCTTGCAAATTGGCATATTGTTTAACCAAGGTCAAGTATGCTGTGCTGGATCCAGAGCGTTTGTGCATCAAGAGATATATGACAAGTTTGTAGAAGAAGCTGTTAAGTCGTTTGAAAAAGTACGTGTAGGACTTCCATGGGATAATGATACCCAGATGGGTTCACAAATTAATGAGGCTCAATTGAAAAAGATAATAGGATACATTGATATTGGTAAGGCAGAAGGAGCAAAGGTTGCTACTGGTGGTTATAAGATTACTGATGGCGTTTTGAGTAAAGGCTGTTTTATGAAGCCGACTATTTTAGCGGATGTAACAAATAACATGAGGGTAGCACAGGAGGAGATTTTTGGCCCAGTGGTTTGCATAATTAAATTTAAAGATGAAGAGGAAGTTATTAGGTTGGCAAATGATAGTGAATATGGTCTTGGGGGAGCAGTTTGGACGAAAGATATTAACCGTGCTTTTCGAGTAGCCAGAGGCATTGAAACTGGGAGAATGTGGGTGAATAACTATAATAACTTGCCAGCGCATGCTCCCTTTGGAGGATATAAAAAGTCAGGAATTGGTCGTGAAAACCATAAAATGATGCTAGACCATAATAGTCAGAAAAAGAATATTTTTATTAGTTTATCCGAGAGAAAAGTAGGATTATACTAGGGCTTTGGTTGTCATGTATCGGTTGAATATATATAAAAATACAGATCAAGTTAAAGGCTTCGGTTGATAATTTTAAATTGCGGAAAAATTCACAGAATAGAAACAATGAAATATGGTTAGAAAAAGGCAGGTTGAAGAAATTCAATCTGTCTTTTTTGCGGTTAAATCTTTAATAGAAAATTGGGATAGCGGTTTAAAATTATTCCAGATCTAAGGTGTTTAATGGCTTGATCATTTTTGCACCGGAACAAAATTTATAGGTGAAACTTGCTGACGGACTACTTGCCTAGTTTCCTCTTCTCATATTTATCATAATATATAATACAAAGACTAAATGTTACAAGGGGGAAGAACTAGTGGTAGAAGAAGTGGTAAATATTCCTGTATCGCTCTTTGAATCAAGTAAAGGTCGATACTTCGTTGGTCAGAGCGAGTTGCTAAGCTTTGGCAACGGCAAAAATGCGTGGAGTGGATTATTTAACCCCTGTAATTCTCATGTAAATTTGTATGTAAATGTATTTACTATAACTAACACATCGGGAACAGATTTTATAGCTGAAATTTGGTTAAATTCAAAATTCCCCGGACCGGAAACTGTTTCGGATATGGTAACACCGGCCAATAAGGCAATATGCCCGAATCCCAAACCGAAGGTAGAATTGATATTTGCAGAAAGGGTCCGTGGCTTTCCAAGCAGGGGAGTAAATGCTTTTGATAGGATGATTCCCGCGAAAACAACGGTTGCTCAAGAAGAAGATGGGAAATTTATTATTCCTCCAGGGGAATCTTTTGCTATTTTTTTAGTCGGTCAGGAAGATGTTAACATTCAGGGCAGAGTTGCTTTTGGTTGGTGGGAAGAACGCTGTTAGATTCAAAAAGATTTAAGAAACAGGGGTAGGCCGATTGTTATTCTAGCCATATAGAATAGTGAAGGCTATTAATACTAGAGTTTCACTTGTTTATGATGAATTTTTGTGTTTTATGTTCGCCTTACTTATATTTAGGCGGATTTTTTTGTTAGGACTATTTGCTGCTTGTGTGGTATTGAAGGAAATGTTATTATTAATAATAATAGGGATATTTTTGAATTTTATGATGAACAGTTAGGACATGCTCATGATACCATGGAAGGACATTTGATTTAAGCAGATGATGTTAAGCGAAATACTGCGAATGCTGTTGTAAAGATGAGAACCAGTTAATTTAAGCAGTGTATGGCGGGATTATAAAGACTTTATTTCCGCTTCCCTGCCTAAAAATAAAATAAAATGAAATGAAATGGAGCTGGTAACCATGGGATTAGAGTTTAACCCGATGAGAAGTTTGATTTATGTAGATTGTATAAAAGAACAGAACCGTCATAAACTAAAGCACTGGTTGTACTATCATCATGTTCCTGAAAGTATTGCCCAATTTGGACCATATGTATCAAAGTATGCTTTTTATCCGGCGCTGCCAGTTCCTCAAGACGGTGAACGGTTTGGCGGGTATAAAATGCAGTTAACAGAGCATTATTGGATGGTAAATCCGATGTGCGAAGACCTTAATGTAAAAACGCTTAAAGAATTTTTCCCGATGGATGTTCTCCGTTGGCAGGGAACTATTCCGGAAGAAGCACCGCAGGATCAGATGTTGGATGGCGATTCCGCCCGTTCCACCGGTGGCGATAATGGGATGCCGCCATTTATATTTGCTTTTCTTCCGATAAGCTGGCAAAAGGACATAAAGGGGAACGGCCGTACTATGGAAGACGGTCCGAATTACCGGTGGCAGTTTATGCTCAAGTATCCTGAGGGAGTTTCCTTGGAAGAAGGAGACAAATGGTTTTTTGAAAAAGTAATACCTGTCTTTGAAAAGGCGTCAGAAGTAAACCGGATTCTTTCCAGTAAGGTAATTCAAAGTGTAAACGGATGTCCTTTCCAACGTGCGGTAGAAATGTGGTTTGATGGACCTAACGAATGGCATAAAGTAGCGGTAGAAGCTGCAGCAGCTATTGAAAAACCAGTTTGGGCGACCAGCAATGTATTTCCGTATTTAAAGCCTAAGTTCGAAATTGCAAGCTTATTCTTAACTGATATAGCTGAGAGCGATAACTATACCCAGTATCGCGGTTTTATTCCAATGCGCTAATATAGTGTATCAATGTAGAAAATTTGAATTGTAACATAATAAAAGATACTATTGATTGCATAGATCGATAGTATCTTTTATTATAGAGGGCTTATTATAAATATTTGAATATAAACCGAATTTTTATGGGTCACAATGCCCATATAACAAATAAAGTACACAATTATTGCATGGTAAAAACTGCATAATTGGTGTACTTTTTTAGTTGCGGAAAAATACATATACTTATGGATTTTCTTTGGCAAAAAATATGGATATGTAGCTGGTTTAAGAAATACAAAAAAATAAAGAAGAAGCAGAAAAAGTGTGTACTTTACACTGCCGTTTTTCTCTAATTTGTAATAGAGTAAATATATATAAAGACTAGGAGGTACTGTGATGAAGTCTAAAGATAACAAACTAAAAGTCATATTGAAAAAACGTGGCATTGAGATGGAGAATGTCGATAGGCTTTTGGAATCGGATATTCCAGAAGCAAAAGATAGTACTAAAAAGCTGATGGATATTTATTATAATTTAAAAGTTACCGCAGATATGGAAGCTGCCTACTGGTATAATAGAAGCTGGTGGGAAAATGACGGTGATATAATTGAAGTGAGAAGAGCTAAAGCTGTGGCTGCATCTCTATCACACATGACTCCAACCATCTTACCTTATGAGAAGCTTGTTATGAACAAAACGAAAAATGTTAGAGGGGCGTTCCCATTTCCTTGGGTTTGTGCAAGTTTCTTTAATGCTCAGGCAGAAGCTTTAATGAATGAAGTGGATGCTCCTGCTGAGAGTGAAGCTGATTCAGTCAGTGTAGTAGGTGCCGGCGGCGGTAATGTTACTGAAAGCTATGGCAATATTATTTCTATTGCTAAAAAGTTCGGTATGAGAAAGGAAGAAATTCCTGTTTTAGTTAAAACGTCGAAACCTTGGGCCGGAATTTCCGTAGAGGAATTAAGCGATAAATATTCACAGATGACACCGGGGTATGATCAGTTTAAACGTATTATGGATAGTGTTATCTGTATGTTTGATTCGTTTGCAATTCCTCAGGGACGTGAAGTAATAAACTATTATCTTCCTTTGCAATATGGTTTTGATAGAATTATTGAATTATGTGATGAAAAAATTGCTGAAGTTATGGGCGAAGCCGGTACTGATGGCGATTTTGGTATGAGCAGAGGCTATTACTATGCAGCCATGAAAGAAATTACCAAAGGGTTAAGTGCTTGGTGTGAGAACTATTCAAAACAAGCGAAATATTTGGCTTCTATTGAGACAGATGCAGCTTTGAAAGCTAACTATGAAAAAATTGAAGAGGTTATGGGAAATATAGCCCATAAAAAACCTGCAACCTTCTGGGAAGCGATCCAGATGACGCTTTGCTGTCATCTAGGTGTTGTTAATGAAGATCCTCAGTCAGGTCTTTCTATTGGTAAGCTTGGGCAAGTATTGCAGCCGTTCTATGAGAAAGATATTGAAGACGGCGTCATGACAGACGAAGAAGTAATTGAAATTCTTGAATTATATAGAATAAAAATTACTTGTATCGAATGTTTTGCATCAGCAGGTGTATCCGGTGGCGTTCTTTCTGGTAATACATTTAACAACCTTTCATTAGGTGGACAGAACTACGATGGTCTTACAGCAGTAACTCCTTTGGAATATTTAATTATTGAAGCAGGGATGAGAAACCAAACACCTCAACCTACTTTAAGTGTCTTGTATGATGAAAAGACTCCGGAAGATTTTCTTATGAAGGCTGCTTCCTGCACCAAACTGGGACTAGGATATCCTGCCTGGATGAACAATCAGACAGGTATGAACTTTATGTTAAGGAATTATGGGCCAGAAGGAATGGATCTTCATGATGCAAGAGCCTGGTGTCTTGGCGGATGTTTGGAATCTGCACCTGGATGCTTTTTACCCCTTGAATATAACGGAAAGACAACAATGATTCCTGGCGGTGCATCACCTACGTGTGGTACCGGTGTTCATTTCGTTGCTATGCCTAAAGTGCTTGAACTTGTTTTAACAAACGGTTTAGATAAGAGAACAGGAATACAAGTATATCCACCTCATAATAAGAAGATTGATTCTTATGAAACCATGCTGGAGCAGTGGAAAGGGTATATGGAACTTACTACAGAAGTTGTTAATAGGTGCAACAATATTCAAATGGATCTTTGGCGAAAATATAACATGCCAGCTGTTAACTCCTTGTTGAAACCTGACTGCTTCACAAAAGGCAAACACATTGGTACTATGGGGGCAAGATATAACGCATGTATTAACTTTGAATCTTGTGGTACGATTACTCTCGTCAATTCCTTGTCTTCAATTAAGAAAAATGTATTTGATGATAGGAAATTCACGATTGAAGAAATGTCAGATGCGATGGTTAACAACTTCGGATTTAAGACTGCATATGAAACAAATGTATATTCACCTGATTTCAGAGAAAGTACGGAAAACAGTCCTAAATATGAGGAAATCTTTGCAGCATGCGTAAATGCACCGAAATATGGCAACGCTGACAAGCATGCAGATGAGATTTTTAAAGCATATCATTATTTTATTCATGAAATGACCCATAAATATCTTTCATACTATGGCAAGCCTTTATATCTGTGCCAAATTTCAGTATCAACACATGGTCCGCAAGGATTTGTAACATTGGCTACAGCTGATGGAAGACTTGCAGGTACAACTTATTCAGATGGTTCTGTATCTGCAGCAGCGGGAACAGATAAGAATGGCATTTATGCAATTTTTGAGTCTGCAACTGTCTATGATCATTCCATGCATCAGAACTCGCAGATGAATTTGAAACTTCATCCGTCAGCAGTTAAAGGTATCAGCGGTACAAGAAAACTTCTTGATGTCGTACGTGCATACATGAGAAAGGGCGGATTCCACGTCCAGTTTAATGTTGTTGATAGTAGAACATTAAGGGATGCTCAAGTTACGCCAGAAAAATATAGGGATCTTATGGTTCGTGTAGCAGGATTTACACAATACTGGTGTGAAATCGGCAAACCAATACAGGATGAAGTTATTTATAGAACTGAATATGATGAGGCTTAATAGGAAAAAGTCAATGGAGGTAATAGTTATGAGGCATTATGATTGTAAAAATTATATAAATTTGGATTGTGAAAAAGGAATGTGTGCCTTAAGCAAGGGTTTGGTACCTATTGACGGTGAAGGAAGTCAGGCTTGTCCTAAGTTCAAACAAGCTGAGAAATGCGGAAACTGCAAAAACTTTATAAATCAAGATAAATACGGAGTAGGGACATGTACTGGATTGGAAAAAGAAAACTGGGCATATGCGACATGTGGTGCTTTTGCATGTTCTGGCTATAAAACGGTATAGGATAATCATTATGAGCCAAAAAGGTTTAATATTTGATATCCAGAGTTTTTCAGTACATGATGGACCAGGCTGCAGAACGAACGTATTTTTTGCGGGATGTCCATTGCAGTGCAAATGGTGTGCTAACCCAGAAAGCTGGATTAAAAAAAAGCATATTATGTTTGCGGATAAAGTATGTAAATGGGAAAAGGGCTGTAGGGCATGCAGAAATGCATGCCCATATGGTTCAATTAAATTTAATGAATTTGGTGAACCTAGCATTACATGGGATATTTGCAGAAAATGTGAGTCGTTTGATTGCGTTAATATTTGTCCCAATAATGCCCTAAAACAGTGTGTTAAAGAATATACAGTCGATGAGCTTGTGGCAATCTTAAGACGTGACTTTAATAACTGGGGTTCCGAGGGCGGGGTAACATTTTCAGGTGGAGACCCATTAATACATCATGAATTTCTGGCTGAAGTATTGAGAAAATGCCACGAACATCAGATTCATAAGGCAATTGAAACCAGTGGCTATGCAAAACAGGAAGTGTTTTTAAAAATACTGAAATACATTGATTTTGCATTTATTGATGTGAAGAATATGGACAGAGAGAAACATAAACAAGGAACTGGCGTCGATAACGATTTAATACTTTCAAATATTGAAGCGCTTAAAAAGATCGGTTGGTTGGGAAGGCTTGTTCTAAGACAGCCTACTATTGCAGGATATAACGACAGTGATGAAAATGCACACCAATTAATTGAGTTTATGAACAAAAACTCATTATATGAAATTAATCTTTTGAAATTCCACAGACTTGGTTTGACTAAGTGGAATCAGTTAGGAAAAGATTATGCATACAGTGATCATGGAGATGTGACAGATGAGAAATTGGAACATCTTCAAGAGTTATACTTGGATAATAATATAGCTTGTTATATTGGTGACAATACTCCTTTCTGATGCTCCTATGCAAATAGTAGAAAGAAGGCTTACAGAGTTTATAGGGATGAGTGTAGCCATTACGAAAGTTTTCCTGAGTCGTATATTCATACATTAATTAGGTTTATCCGACTTGGGAAAAACTGCTACACAAATGGAATGCAATCATTACTTTACACTTGAGGACAATTCGTCATCATAAAATATATAAAAGGAAATTAGGTATGGAGCTTAATAATATATATATATATGACTATATTAAGGAATATTTGAACGAAATACCTATTGTAAATTATAAAAGAGGACAATACATAACCCGTTCTGATGAAAATTTCACGGAAATTTTTTTTATTTTAGATGGAAATGTTAAAGTGGAATGTATTACCGAGTATGGCAAGAGTTTTTTAGTAGACGAACTTTCTAAAAATGAATTTGTAGGTAAATTTAGTTATATGTATGAACAGAATCTATTCTGTGATATTAAGGCTACAAGTAATGCATCTTTATTAAAAATAAATAACGAAACATTTGATAAACTGCAAAAAAATCCCGAATTTCTGAAGATGTTCTTATATAAAATTAGTAATAGAATATATCATATGTATAAAAAGTTAATGATGAAAAATCTGTTTAGTTTAGAAGAACTATTTGCTTTTTACTTATTAAAAAGCTCTGAAGAAGGGATATTTAATTTTAAAAGCACAAGTGATTTGTGTAATATTTTTCCGATAAGTAGAAAGGGCTTATATAATGTAATAAATAAGCTTGTAAAAGAAGAGTTAATAAGAAAAGAAAAAAATTCAATTGTCATTTTAAATAAAAAGAAGTTATTTGAACTATCAACACATGTAAGAGAATTTAATATGATAAATGACAGTAAAATTAAGTTTGATATTTAATGGCAGATTGTCAAAGGTGTCACATCAAGACAGCGGAAGATTAATTACTAAAATGATTAGTGGACTAACTATTTTAGTAAATTACTGTTTGTAATTTGATTCGTTTAAGAAAGGAAAAAGTTATGCCAGTTTCCGTTATTAATGGTTCCCTTCTCTGGATATTAATTGCTGCAATAAGTTATTTTTTCTCGTCACCTTTATTAGGAGAAAATAATAAAGGGCCTTTACAAAAAATTAGCAGATCAAAAAAGAAAAGAGCTGTTTATGCGTTAGTTATGGCGACGTTTATTGTGGCTGGATTAGTGGCGTGTAATTCAATAAATTTGTAACAAAGATAATTAGATAGGTTATAGACAGAATATGAAATGAAAAGACGCAGTAGCGAGGAGAGATATAAGAAGAAGGCCTTAAAAGAGTGTTTTATCAATAAAATCCAAACACTTTTACTGGACTAGCCTTGTTATAAGGACTTAGCACTTTCAATATTTACCTATGCTGCATTTTAGATTTTATTGATAAGGAGTTTCGGTTAATGAGAATAATGTTACGCTGTTTAATATTTATCTTAGGGTTATTTTTTATGGGATTAGGAATCAGTCTAATCACTAAATCAAATTTAGGGACTTCGCCAATTTCGAGTGTTCCTTATGAGCTATCCTTAATATTTCCTTTTACTATTGGTGAATTTACTTTTTTGTTAAGCCTAGTGTTTATTGTTATACAAATATTAATATTAGGGAAAAATTTTCCGAAGGAACAAATGTTGCAAGTGTTTGTAGGTCCTTTTTTTGGTTTTTTTATTGATCTAGGAATGTACTTGTTTCGATTTGTTAATCCACAATATTTTGATGAAAAAATGCTGGCCTTATTACTTGGCTGTGTAATATTGGCATTAGGTATATATTTGCAAGTTGCAGCCAATGTGATTGTAAACCCTGGGGAAGGCGTTGTGAAAACAATTGCCAATAAAATAAAAAAAGAGTTCGGAACCATAAAAGTAATATTTGATGCTACCTTATTTCTTATAGCAGCGGCCATCTCGTTGTCTGTTTTTGGTACTATACATGGTTTGGGCGTGGGGACTGTAATTTCGGCATTAATTGTCGGTTATCTTACTAGGTTCTTTGGTTTTGTATTTAAATGGGTCATGTAAAGTGAAATGCAAAAATGTAAGTCAAACGCTCCAAGAACTATTGGGTTCTGGAGCGTTTGATTTTTCAGCCTAGATATTTCCGCGGTCTATATATCAAAAAAGCTATATCTTAAAATTTAAGGTTACTTTAAGATACGCCCTAGTTTAGTCGATATAGGTTTTATGATTCCCAAAATCCTGTTTTAGCGCGCATTTTGCCACCTCGGCTCATTTCTTTATACATTGCCAGACACCATTTTCTAAGCACTCTCATAGCAATACCTCTTCCCCAAAAAACTAATTTAACTCATATACTAAAGCATATACAAATTAGTAATTATTATCAATCAAAGAGAATATTAAATTAATTTGGAATTGTTAAAAATTAATGAAAAATTCAATCGAAACTAAACGTAAGGGTTTAGGCAGGATTTTTAAATAGAACTAGTTATGTGAATACTATATAATAATATTAATTTGAAAGAGGGAGTGTTCGAAAAATAATTCGAATCCCTTATAGGGGTTAAAAAGAAGTTGCGAAGGATGTTGAAATGAAAAAAAATGTTTTTATTGCCCCTTATCAGGAGCTCTTGACATCTGGACAAAAGATAATTAATGATTTGGGATTAGCAGGTAATTTTGAATGTTTTTTAGGTGATCTAACACGCGGAATAGCTGTTGCCAGAAAGGTTGAACGGGAGGGGGCTGATGTAATTGTATCGCGAGGCGGTACCGCTGAATTAATTATAAAAGCTGGAGTAGAGGTACCTGTTGTGGAAATTCCAATCGCCTTTCAAGATCTGGCAGAAGCGTTATTAGCGGCTAAGGTAACTACGAGAAAGGAAAATCCTAAGATTGCTATTATGGCTTTTCAAAACATGATTCGGAGTATTGCGGTTTTTGCAAAGGTTATGGATGTTCAGCTTAAGGTATACTTATTGAAATCAGAAGAAGAAATATTTTCTACTATTCAAAGCGTTCTTAATGATCAGCCTGATATTTTGATTGGCGGGATCCATACAACGGAGATTGCTGCGAAACATGGAATAAAGACAATTCTCTTATCTTCAGGAGAGGAGTCGCTGCGCACTGCCTTTTTGCAAGCAGAGAGGGTATCTTTCGCTAGACAGCTCGAAAAAGAGCGAATGCGTAGATTTCGTGTAATGATTGATTATTCGGTACAGGGGATTATTAGTATTGATCGGAACAAACGAATTGAATTTGTGAATTTAGCGGCTGAAAAGATGACCGGAGTTTCTTTAAGCCAGGTAAAAGGAACCAGTTTAGCATCATTATATCCTGATATTCCCCTGGATACCTGTTTGCAGGAAGGAAAAGTGTATCGGGGTCAATTTGTTTAAATGCATAGTCAAAAATTTATGGCAAACATTATACCGATTGATATTGATGGCGGTATCATAGGTGCTATGATTACGCTTGAAGATGTTGGGCATATTGTCGAGATGGAAGCTACGATTCGGAAGAAGCTTTATACTAAGGGTTTGCTGGCTCAATATCATTTTGATGATATTGTTGGTGTTTCGCCGCAAATTGCGGAAGTAAAGCAAATGGCAGAAAACTATGCATACATTGATGCTACCGTCATGATTTTGGGAGCATCAGGAACAGGCAAAGAGCTGTTTGCCCAAAGTATTCATAATGCCAGTCAGCGTCATAAACGTCCTTTTGTTGCCGTTAATTGCGGAGCCATTCCGTCAAGTATATTAGAGAGTGAATTATTTGGGTATGTCGAAGGCGCGTTTACGGGAGCTAATAAAAAGGGAAAGGCTGGTTTTTTTGAACTAGCCCATGGCGGGACAATTTTCCTCGATGAAATCGGGGAAATGAATAAGGTGGCGCAAATGGCTTTGTTGCGTGTCATTCAGGAAAGACGAATTATGCGGCTGGGTGATGATAAGTATTTGCCTGTTGATGTTAGAATTATTACCGCAACAAATAAGGATCTTGCTCACTTGGTTGCTAGCGGCGATTTTAGGGAAGATCTTTATTATCGGATCAATGTTCTTCCTCTTCAGTTGCCTTCTCTCAAAGATCGAAGCGGAGATGCGGGGGTTTTGGCTGAATATTTTATAGCGAGGTTTAATAAGAAGTTTCATCGGGAAGTAGTTTTAAGTTATACATATCCTCACGGTATGTCCGGTACTTACTTTCCAGCAAAGTATTGGTAATACGATCCAACAATAGCGTTGTTCCTGTATAACCCACTGACAAAATACGCTGACCACCAACCCGGTCATGAACCTGTAATGGAAAGGCTTGTAATTATCGCTAAGGAAAAGGTTATTTCTGCTGAGGTAATTGAAACAATGCTCGATATTTCGCCTAGTCATCAGCCAAAAGAAACTTATTTGCCTGTGGAGGATACGGATAGTTTAGAAAAAACAAAAATTTTGCGTGTTCTTGAGGAAACCAATTACAATCAGAAGGAAGCTTCCAAGCGGCTGGGAACTTTCTACACACAATCTATTAAACGCAACAATCATGCCAATCTGAAAACTGAGTATTTTCTTAATTTTTCAAACAAAAACCTGCAACATATGTTGCAGGTTTGCAATATGCGTTGCAGGAATTGCATTACGTGTTGCAGGTTTTTTTAAAATGGATATTATACGACTTTAGTTTTCGATATAGTGTGCTACGATTAATACTTAAAATTATGATTGGCATGAATGTTGCAAATATATTATAAAGGAGGCTTGCAGAAACTATAAGTAATTAGAAATTCTAGAACTTGGTCAATTTTTGATAAGTAATTTAAATGTATAATTTATAAGAAAAGAGGAATTTTGCATGGGATTATTTATCGTTGGAGTTGGTGTTCTTTTACTGTTGCTCTTAATGATAAAGTTGAAATTTGATGGCTTTATATCACTAATTCTTGTATCGTTGATTGTCGGGTTTATGGAAGGTATGCCATTGGCTAAAATAACCGCTTCAATTTATAAAGGGATAGGCGGTCAGTTAAATAGTTTAATTTTGATCCTTGCTTTTGGCGCTATGCTTGGTAAGCTTCTTGCGGATTCAGGGGCGGCTCAGCGGATTGCAACTACTTTTATTAATATTTTCGGGAAAAAGAATGTGCAATGGGCCATGATTATTACGTCTATTATTGTCGGAATCACAATGTTTTTTGAAGCAGGATTTATTGTTTTGATTCCTGTTATCTTTACAATTGTTATTGAAACAGACTTACCACTCATGTATGTTGGTTTACCTGCAGTGATAGGTTTATCTACAACTCATAGTTTTCTGCCGCCCCATCCCGGGCCGGCAGCCGTATGCACGATCTTTGGGGCCAATATGGGACAAACTCTGTTATTAGGTTTGCTTATTGCAATTCCGGCAGCTGTAATTGTGGGGGTATTCTATTCACGAACCCAATTTGTACTTTCTGTTAAATCTTCAGTTCCTACGGGTTTAGTAACCACAAAGGTTTTTAAAGAAGAAGAAATGCCGAGTTTTGGTATAAGCGTATTCTCTGCTTTAATTCCTATTATATTGATGGCGGCAAGCACTATGGGAGATCTTGTGTTGTCTAAAAAAGATCCAATTATGGTTTATTTTCATTTCTTTGGTGATGCACCGATTGCGCTACTGATCAGCGTTCTTATCAGTATGGTTACGCTTGGAACAAACCGGGGTAAAGACATAGCTGAAGTTGTTTCAAGTATGAGTGCTTCAATAAAGTCTATTGCCATGATTATTCTAGTCATTGCAGCCGGCGGTGCTTTTAAACAAGTCATTGTGGATGCTAGGGTTGGCAATGCGATTACCGAACTGACCAAAGGGCTGAACATTTCTCCTATTGTGCCGAAGCAGCATATGCGCGGTATGGTTTTAAAGATTTCAAATTTAAAGGCGGCGTGTTGCCTGGTGAAGAAGAAATTAAAGCAGTGACCGCCTTGGCCAAACGTTTTCCGGATGCACGTATTACATTGGATCCAAATGGTGCGTGGTCATTGGAGGAAGCCATTCGTCTTTGCCGTAACCAGCATCATGTTTTGGCTTATGCTGAAGATCCTTGTGGTGCCGAAAATGGCTATTCTGGACGTGAGGTTATGGCTGAGTTCCGTCGGGCTACGGGTCTTCCTACTGCTACCAATATGATTGCAACCGACTGGCGGCAGATGGGACACACAATCCAACTGCACTCGGTCGATATTCCATTAGCCGATCCACATTTCTGGACAATGCAAGGTTCGGTGAGAGTGGCGCAGTTGTGTCATGAATGGGGGCTAACCTGGGGATCACATTCTAATAATCATTTTGATATTTCATTGGCTATGTTTACTCATGTTGGCGCTGCAGCACCGGGCAAAATCACCGCCTTAGATACCCATTGGATTTGGCAGGAGGACCAGGAACATTTGACGAAAGAACCGCTTAAGATTGTTGATGGTAAAATAAAAGTTCCTGATAAACCAGGTCTTGGTATTGAAGTTGATATGGTACAGATCGAAAAGGCTTATAAATTGTATGTAAACAATGGGTTAGGGGCACGTGATGATGCCAAGACGATGCAATATCTTATTCCTGGTTGGAAGTTTGATAATAAAAAGCCTTGTTTGGTACGCTAAAAACAGAATGGAATTGCTTATATAGTATTCAGGTCAAGGTAAACCATTCTTATATTATATTTATTATTGAGATAGGAGAGAATAAAATGAAAATTGGATTTATCGGTTTGGGAATTATGGGTAAGCCTATGAGCAAAAACCTGTTGAAAGCAGGGTATGAGGTTGTTGTATATGATGTTGTGAAAGCTTCTGTTGATGATTTGGTGGCAACAGGAGCGAAAGAGGCTGCGACGCCTAAAGAAGTTGCACAACAGGCAGAAGTCATTATTACTATGCTTCCTAATTCTCCGCATGTAAAAGCTGTTGTGTTGGGGGAAAACGGTGTTATTGAAGGCGCGAAAAAAGGCGCAATTGTTGTTGATATGAGTTCTATCGCGCCCTTGGTCAGCCGTGAAGTAGCTCAAAAGCTTTTGGAAAAGGATATTGAGATGCTGGATGCGCCGGTAAGCGGTGGCGAACCCAAAGCAATTGATGGCACCATTTCGGTAATGGTTGGCGGCAAAAAAGAGGTCTTTGATAAATGCTATCCAGTATTAAAGGCAATGGCAGGATCAGTGGTGCATACCGGTGATATCGGCGCCGGCAATATCACCAAATTGGCCAATCAAATTATTGTAGCCCTTAATATTGCTGCAGTATCGGAAGCTTTGGTGTTGGCCAGTAAAGCAGGCGTGGAGCCAGAATTAGTTTATCAGGCCATTAGAGGCGGTTTGGCAGGCAGTACTGTATTAGACGCCAAAGCACCGATGATGATGGATCGTAATTTTGATCCGGGTTTTAGAATTAATCTGCACATTAAAGATTTAAATAATGTATTGGAGACCTCTCATGAAGTCGGTGTACCGTTACCTTTGACGTCTGCAGTCATGGAAATGATGCAGTCTCTCAAGGTTGATGGCATGGGCCAGGATGATCATAGCAGTCTGGTAAGATATTACGAGAAGCTTGCCAAGGTAGAAGTAAAACGCTAAGTCATGGAAAGAGAGAGCCGCTTATCTTTAGATAAGCGGCTCTACTTAAAAAACAGATATTTATATTTTCGAAAATCAAATAGGGCGAGACGGGTGTGCCGATTACTGCTGCGATAAGTGCGGCCTTTCATAAAATAGCCTTGACAGGCATTGCTAAAATTGAGATAGTTGTTACAGAGAGATGATGGATGCGGCGGAATGCCATTTCCAGGTAGTGGAATGCTTATTTCATTTTTTAAGTAAAAGCAAATGGCAAAGGATGTGAGGACATTGCATATAATTGTGGCACCAGATTCTTACAAGGGCAGCTTATCAGCGCTGGCTGTGACCGAAGCCATGGAGCGGGGAATTTTAGCTGTCTTTCCCGGTGCAACGGTAACTAAACTGCCGATTGCCGACGGTGGTGAAGGCACAGTGGAAGCCTTGGTTGTGGCCACAGGCGGCAGAGTGGTTAAAAAGACAGTGATCGGGCCGATGGGTGACCATGTTGAAAGTTTCTTTGGCTTATCTGGTGATAAGCGGACGGCTTTTATTGAGATGGCAGCCGCATCAGGGATTACGCTTGTGCCAAAACATGACCGTGATCCACGCAGGTCAACGACCTATGGCACCGGAGAATTAATTTTGGCTGCTCTGGAAGAGAACGTACAAAACCTAATCATTGGCATTGGCGGCAGTGCAACAAACGACGGCGGAGTTGGGATGGCTCAGGCTTTAGGGGCAAAGTTTCTAAAGGCTGATGGTCGTGAAATTGGACAGGGTGGAGCCGCTCTTAGCGAACTGGATAGCATTGATTTATCTAAGCTTGATGCCAGGTTGAAAAAAGTGAATATTATGGTGGCATGCGATGTGGACAATCCTTTGTGCGGTTCCAAGGGAGCTTCGGCGGTGTATGGTCCACAAAAAGGAGCGACACCTGAGATGGTGGCTCAATTAGATCAGGCTCTGCAGAGATATGCTGATATAGCCAAATTTGCTACAGGTAAAGATGTGGCCAATTGCCCTGGGGCTGGTGCCGCCGGTGGTTTAGGAGCTGGTTTGTTGTTTTTTACTCAAGCACAATTAAGACCAGGGGTAGAAATTGTGTTGGAGGCTATTGATTTTGCTCAACAGGTCAAAGGAGCGGAGCTTGTTATTACCGGTGAAGGTAATACTGATTTTCAGACAGCCTATGGTAAAGCACCTGTTGGTGTCGCTAAAGTGGCCAAACAATTTAATATACCGGTTGTTTGCCTGTCAGGCGGTTTGGGAAAAGGCGCTGAGGATACTTTAGCGCAGGGGATTGACGGTCTAATGAGTATTTTGCCTAGGCCTATGGAACTGGAACAGTGTATAACTAACGCGCCAGACCTTGTAGAAGCAGCCGCCTCCAGAGTATGCCGATTAATCAGCATTGGTTTAAAAATGACTGATACCAAGAAAATATTGTAAATTTTAAAAAAAAGGATTATAATGAAGGAAAATAATATATTAGGTTCACGGGTTGCTTGAATATGGTATCGGAACAAAATTTCGATATATAAAGTATACAGGCCTAGCTCGCTGTAGTGCAGTAGTTTACTGCGCTATACGGGCTAGGCTTTTTTATTTTATATTCAGGGCTGCTGTGAATTGAAAAAGGGGGATAGTATTTATTTTTTCAATCAATGAATTATGAGGATAACAAATAGAAGAGGGGCGCTAAAGATGGGTAATATGTTTTCACTCCAGGGTAAAAATGCCATAGTAGTTGGTGGAGCTGGCGGACTTGGGCAAGCAATAGCGCAGGGGTTAGCTGAAAATGGTGCAAAAGTGGCTATCGCAAGCAGAAATGCGGACTCTCTCCAAAGAGCAGTTCGGGAAATTAAAGCGGCATGTGGCCTAGACATAAGCTATTATATTGCAGACGCCTCTGTCGAGGCGAGTGTTGAGGCTTTGGTATCAGATTCTGTAAGGGATTTGGGAAAGGTGGACATTCTGGTGAATGCCCAAGGTTTCAACAAGAAGCACAAAGCCGAAGATTTCCCGATGGATGTTTTTGAGCAAATGTTCGATGTGAATGTAGTTGGAGTAATGATGTGTTGCAAACATTTCGGCAAACACATGATCAAAAACGGTTACGGCAAAATTGTAAATTTATCCTCAGTACGCGGCAGGATTGCGACTAAAGGGGCAGGTAACGCAGGGTATTGCGGCACCAAGGGGGCGGTAGATATGATTACGCGACAGTTGGCTTCTGAGTTTGGCCAGTATAACATAACTGTAAATGCCATTGGGCCAACTGTTACTGAAACGCCTATGATGACAGATATATTGGACAGCCGTGGACCAAATGCCAGAAAGGATCTTGCCGACAATCTACCCATGAAACGGATGGCACTGCCGTCAGACTGTGTTGGTCCGGCAGTTTTCTTGTGCTCGGATGCGTCTGGCTTTGTAACTGGCAATATAATTTATCCGGATGGCGGACTGACTGCTATCGGTTAAAGTGGAAAGCTTTGCTGATGTTTTCAGGTAGCAGAAAATATTTAAATGGATGGTGATAGATTTATGAGTAAGAAACTAATTATAACCGCTGCGCTCTGCGGTGCCGGAACAATGAAGGCTCAGACGCCTCATGTGCCAATTACTCCGGATGAGATTGCGGCAGATGTTGTTGCTTGTGCTAAAGCCGGTGCGGCTGTCGCCCATATTCATGTCCGCGATGAAAATGGCAAGAATAGCATGGCGACAGAGGTATTTACCGAGGTAATAGGCAAGGTTCGTCAGGCTGTTGATGCTGCCGGGCTGGATGTCGTATTAAACCTTACGACTTCTGGCAGTGTTTGGCCCGAAGATTTGCGGGTGGCTCATTTACCGGTATTAATGCCCGAAATGTGTTCCTATGATCCTGGTTCTATGAATTGGGCAAACAGTTATGTTTTTCTTAATACGCCGCCGTTTCTGGAAAGACTCGGCGCTATGTGCCAGGAACTTCAGATCAAGCCCGAGATTGAAATTTTTGACGCTGGTATGATTGGTAATCTTGCGTATTATATCAAAAAAGGCGTGCTGAAAACGCCTTGTCACTGCCAGTTTGTACTGGGGGTATCGGGTGGTATGCCTGGCAATGTAGAAAGTCTTGCCTATTTACTGCCAAAGATTCCGAAAGATTCAACCTGGTCAATTTCCGGCATCGGCAAGAGTCACATGCCGATGATGCTGGCAGGGCTTGCAGCAGGTTGTGACGGACTTCGGGTCGGTCTTGAGGACAATATATTTTTGGAGAAGGGTGTTAATGCAACTAATGCCCAGTTAGTTACACGCGCGATCGAATTGAGCAAAGTGGCAGGACGGGAGATTGCAACCGCGGAAGAGGCTCGTCAGATTCTCGGCCTAAAAAAACACAAGTAAAAACGAAATCTATGAGTGTGAAACTGATTGACAATTATAATTTGCAGTGTTATTATAAATAACAATAAAATTGAATTTTGTTGATCGATCAGAAAACTGAAGGTCAAGATAATTTCTTGCTATAAAAGAAATTATCTTGGCCTTTCTTGTTTTTTGTACAAAGACAATGGTGAATAAAAAACATGAACAGGAGATGGTGTAGCATGGCCAATGAAAGCATAGTAACTGTTATTAATAGAATTGAAACAGAGCTTATATCGATTTACCGCAATTTGCATCAACATCCTGAGCTATCGAATGAAGAATTCGAAACAACAAAACTAGTAAAGGAAAAATTAAGTGCAGTTGATATAAAAATATTGGATTTGCCATTAAATACAGGCTTAGTAGCGGAAATCATTGGTGATCAGCAAGGACCTATCATTGCGCTGCGTTGTGATATAGATGCTTTACCTATCAATGAAGAAGCTGATTTAGCGTATCAGTCAGAAGTCGGTGGTAAGATGCACGCATGCGGACATGATTTTCATACCGCAGTTATCATAGGAGCAGCCTACTTGCTAAAACAGCTTGAACATACTTTGCCTGGTACTGTAAGGTTTATCTTTCAGCCTGCGGAAGAAACTGCACATGGAGCGGAACAGATTCTCTCTACCGGTATTTTATCGAACGTTCAGGCAATTTTTGGATTGCATAACAAACCTAATTTACCAGTAGGCAGTATAGGAACTGCTGCTGGTGCACTGACAGCAGCAGTTGATCGTTTTGAAATTGAAATTTCCGGTGTTGGAACACATGCTGCTCATCCGGAAAAAGGAATAGATCCAATTATAGTTTCAGCTTATATAGTTACCGCGCTGCAGACAATCGTAAGTCGCAATATTAATGCATTTGACCAGGCGTTGGTTAGCATAACTCATTTAAAAAGCGGCAACACATGGAATGTAATTCCGGAAACAGCTTATCTGGAAGGAACGGTACGAACGCTTAATGCAGAAACGCGTAATTTCATTCCTCAGCGGCTTAGACAAATTATTAAAGGAATTGCGGAATCATTCGGAGCAACTGCTGAATTAAAATGGTATCCAGGTCCGCCTGCAACTAACAATACAACGGAATGGGTCAACGTAGCAATTGAGGTAGCTGAAGAAGTTGGTTATGAAATAGAAGAAGTTTCATTAGATTTAGGTGGCGAGGATTTTGCTTACTATCAGGAAAAAATACCGGGCGCATTTATTAATGTAGGAACGGGTTATTCATATCCACATCATCATCCTAAATTTGCAATAGATGAAGCAGCTATTTTGTCTGGTGCACAATATTTTGCCAAATTAGCGGAACGGGCTTTAGTCTATTTAAGTGAAATAGGCAATGTTAAAGATGCTGGTTAAGAAATGGGGAAAGAGCGAATGATTGAATTACAAAATGTGTATAAAGAATACAACAATAAAGATGTAAAAATAGAAGCACTAAAAGACATTAATATTAAAGTTGAAAAAGGGGATATTTTTGGGGTTATTGGTTTTAGCGGTGCCGGGAAAAGTACGTTGATCCGTATGGTTAATGCTTTGGAAAAACCATCATCCGGCAAGGTGGTTGTTGATGGGCAAGATATCAGTGACTTGACAACGAAGCAGTTACGTGGTGTTCGAAAGCAAATTGGAATGGTTTTTCAACATTTTAATTTACTTAATTCAAAGACGGTTTTTGATAATGTGGCAATTTCTTTAAAATTAAATAACTTGCCCAGAAAACAAATTCAAGAAAGGGTTAATGAATTACTTAAAATTGTTGGTCTAGAAAATAAGGCGCAAAATTATCCTGATGAATTGTCAGGAGGTCAGAAGCAACGGGTAGGAATTGCACGTGCTTTAGCGACCAATCCTTTAATTCTCTTGTGCGATGAAGCGACTTCTGCACTTGATCCTCAAACTACAGAATCAATTTTACAATTGCTTAAGCGGATTAATAAAGAATACAATCTTACGATTTTGATTATTACCCATGAAATGCATGTAATTAAGGAGATTTGTAATCGTGTAGCGGTTATGGAAAAAGGGGAAGTTATTGAGCAAGGTACAGTGTTAGATGTTTTTGGTAATCCGCAAGAACCAACAACAATAAATTTTGTTCGTACTGTTATCAATGATAAGGTGCCAGAAAGTGTTTTGGGAACGGTAAAGAGGGAAAACCAAAGTCGTATTTTTAAACTTAAATTTATTGGAGAAAAGGCGAAAAAGCCATTAATTTCAGCAATATCCAAACAGTTTGATGTAGGAGTTAATATTTTATTTGCTTCTGTTAACGAATTGCAGGGGATAACACTTGGAAAGTTAACGCTTGAGATTGAAGGGGCAGCGAAAGCTATTGAACAGGCATATCAGTTCATGCTTGTTCAGGGCGTAATGGTGAAGGAGGTGTATGAAAATGACAATTACGAATGAGCAGATACTCCAAGCAATAATTCAAACTTTGCAGATGGTTAGTCTGTCATTATTAGTAGGATCATTGATTGGCATCCCACTAGGAATATTATTGGTTATAACACGGAAAAATGGGATTTTAAAAAATAATGCAATTTTTTTCGTCTTAAGTAACATTATTAATATTGTCCGTTCAGTACCATTTATTATTTTGCTTGTCGCTGTTGTTCCATTTACAAGATTAATAGTTGGAACTTCAATTGGTACCAGTGCAGCAATTGTCCCGTTAATACTGTATGTAAGTCCTTATATTGCTAGGCTTGTTGAAAATTCTTTACTTGAAGTGGATAGTGGGATTATTGAAGCGGCAGAAGCCCTAGGGGCAACTCCACTGCAAATTATTTGGTATTTTCTTTTGCCGGAAGCTCTGGGGTCTTTAATTTTAGCATTAACAACGGCAACTATAGGTTTAATTGGTGCTACGGCTATGGCGGGAACTGTTGGTGGAGGTGGAATTGGAGATTTAGCGATTTCTTATGGTTATCAAAGATTTAATACTTTGGTAATTGTGGTTACCGTAATTATTTTAATTATTTTTGTACAATTAATTCAAGCATTAGGTAATAATCTATCCAGGAAAGTACGCAGAAATTAATTAATTATATAAAGGAGCATGAAAATGAAAAAGCTATTAACGAAAATTGTAATTACTCTTTGCATCGCGGTACTGGCGATTAGCATGGTGGGGTGCGGAAGTTCTGAAAGTAATACGAGTGAGAAAAAGATTTTGCGGATAGGTGTCTCGCCTGGACCATATAATGATTTGTTTAATCAAGCAGTAAAACCTATCTTAGAGAAGAAGGGCTACGAAATTAAATTGGTTAATTTCTCTGACTTATTACAATCAGAAGTAGCATTAACGGAAGGGAGTATTGACTTTAATGTAGCGCAGCATACGGCCTATGTTGATGCTTTTAATAAGGATAAACAAGCGCATCTTGTTCCTATTTTACATATACCAACAGTACCAGCAGGTATTTTTTCGAATAAATATGGATCCATTCAAGATGTGAAAGAAGGTGCAAAAATAGCGATTCCCTTAGATCCTTCTAATGCAGCCCGGGCATTTGCATTATTACAAAAGGCGGGTTGGATTAAATTAAAACCAGGAATAGATGTAACTCTTGCAACTAAAAATGATATTGTTGAGAACAATCATAAATTAGATATTACATTGATGGAGTCGGCGCAGATTCCACGGGCAATGGATGATGTTGATTTTGCTGTTTTACCTGGAAGTATAGTCTATGCGGCACATATTGATGCTGCAAAATCATTATTAACTGAAGATGTTGCCAAAAAGTTAGAGCTTAATGTAGTGGTTAACCAGGGAAATGAAAATAGCCAATGGGCACAAGATATTGTAGCGGCTTACAAATCTGATGAATTTAAGAAATATATGAGCGAAAATAATAAGAACAATTATTGGGTAATACCTGACGAATTAAAATAGCTCTCCGTTATACTTTGTGCAGATCAACTACATGTGTACTGTTGTCAGGAATATGCCTGGATGAAATAAATTATAGATTATATTAAACGTCCGTTATCATTATATAAGGTAAAATTTATATAATATATATGGGTTATAAAGATGTTATACGTGATGTATAGCATCTTTTTTTCGTTGTTTATATGTATAGTATATGGTAATATATACAATATATAATATTTCTAAGTGGTAAGGGGTGAATAGCACGAAGCATGTACAGGTAGCAACAAAAACATATAGGGATAATTCAGCAAAGAGTATAGACCTTCCCACTCTATTGATCGATTATGAAGGTGAAGTAAAGTTGCTGGAACAACTTCATGAATATCAGTTGAAGTATCGTAATAAAAGCAGGTCTTGGCATAACAAGTTGGTTCAGGTTGTAGGGCTATTGCTTGATTACATGGAGGCTAATCATGACAACTATACCTCTGCAAAAGAGTTTTTTGAAACTTTCACAGAAGCGTTATATTCAGGAACAATCAACGAGGAAGGCATTGACCCTTCGGGGTTGTATTGGATTCCGAGAAGTACAGAAACAGCAAATATGCTATTATCTGCACTAAATGGCTTTTCCGATTGGATGCATAAAGAATATGGTGCAGTACAGTTGAATCCTTGGAGAGAAGCAACCAGTTATGAGCAAAGATTCATGTGGATGGCTCAAATCAATAAGAGCCACCATTCCTTTTTGGGGCATTTGGATGATGTTTACGAAATGACAGAGACAGCGAAACAAGTTCGTAATGTCATGAGTCGCAGGAAACCTTATTCCGCGCATGGTGGCACAAAGGCTTTCCCAGAGGAACAAATCCATAATTTGCTTTGGGATGGTTTCAAGATAACACGCAAAAACAAGGAGTTGGATTTCCTTGACCGTTACAACTGGCGAGACATTGCGATTACAATACTCATGCATGGTGGCGGACTAAGGCACAGTGAGGTTTTTCATTTATGGGTACACGATGTATATGCTGACCCAGAAGACCCTGAACTGGCTGTTGTACGGATTTATCACCCAAGCGAGGGTAAAGCACCAGATGACTTTAAAAACCCCACAAACGGTAAATACGTTAGCAATAGAGAGGCGTACTTATTGTTGAAGTATGGTCTTTTACCCCGTAACCGCTATGCAGGCAATGATAAGCGATTTGCAGGTTGGAAAGAACCAAGGCTTGACAATGATGAAGATAAGTATATGCATGTTTATTGGCTTTCAAAGGAATGGGGCTACATCTTCATGTATGTCTGGAAAATGTATATGGCTCAAAGACTTCGTGAGGGTATACCAGACATGCACCCCTTTGCCTTTGTAAATCATCACCATAAATACAAAGGTGAAATGATGCCTTTACGAACCCAAAGAGAATCGCATAGAAAGGCTGTTGAAAAGATTGGTTTGGTTGTCAGCAAGAGTAACGGCACAACTGAGCACGGACATCGGCACGCTTACGGTCAGCGTCTAAAGGATGCAGGCATAGAGGATAGGATTAAACAAGTGGCTATGCATCACAAGTCTATCGAATCACAAAAAGTTTATACCGAACCGACTGTCTCGGATGTCACTTCTTCGCTTAACAATGCGACTGATTCCTTAGAAAAAGGGCTTAAACTTCCAGTAAAACCCGAAATAGACGCATGGTTCAATGAGGAAAAGCAATTTCAGAAACGTTATATTATGAGGAGGAAATAAATGAAGTATGATAATGGCTTCAAGTATAAAATGATTGCATTGCTCTGTGATGGAAAAACTGCAATGGAACTCAAAAGAGAATATTCTGTAGATTCAGGCAATGTTTTAAGATGGTTAAGAGCCTTTATTTCTGACGGCCCATTCGATGTGGACGAATTAAGCCCAGAAGAGATTGTGAACTTGGAAAAACTAAGAGAAAAAGCAACCCGCAGAGAATTGAGATTGAAGAAATCAGGACAAACCATGGATGTCACTCTTAAGTGGGTGATTGACTATGATGCTGAATGGGAAGAATGGCGAGCATTGGCAGAAGAATGGCTCAAGACTCAAGTCAGAGGAAAAGATCATGCTCTAAAATCACAGTCCGCATTTTTCCAAAAATACCTTATCAAGTATGATATAACAAGGTCCCCTAAAGATTTTCTGGCGAAAGGATACCCTGCTTCCGATTTTTATGAAGCTTGCTATTCGAGTTGGACATCAATAGACGATGCAATGAGAGAGGCAAAGAAGAATATTGATTTTATCGACTGGGTGATTCTGGAAAAGTTCTCTGTTGAAGATGATTTGGGGAACAAACAGATTCCTGCGGAATTCCAAAACCCATTGGTAAAATATCTTCCTGATTCCTATGGCGGCTCTAACCGTAACGAGTCTGATAAGAACGTCCTACCCTACCGTTATATCAAGGAATTGCGCTCAATATTATGTCCCACCAAAGCTACTCATTTTAGAGATTGGATATTTGCCCAAGAAGCAACTGATGCTAAAGGTGCAGGTGGTAATTGGTTTGTGGTTAATGAATCCCTGATAGATGAAAATGACCCTGATTGTGTCTTTAGAAAAAGGAAAACCTCAAAATATGAGAGGGATATCAAAAACCTTCCAGATATGGTTTGCGAGTTGTGGTCTCCTGTTGTATCTGTGGCGTTATTGACCAAACTTTTATTGCCCCTTAGAACATACCAAGTAAGGATGCTCGACAGCGGTGAAATGGATACCTATAAATATGTTCAACCGAAAAGGAATATGCAGGGTTATTGGGTCATGAACGATTCACCACTAAACAAAGGTGATAAAAATAATCCCTTCGAAAAGGGCGTCTTGCGAAAGTTCAAAGACCCCACAGCCAAGATTGAAATGACAGGATTTTATATCAATACAAACAAGACGGCGGACATCAATAACGCGGAAGACCAAAAGGGGTACGAAATCCCGTGGCAATATGAAGAAGTGCAATACTGGCTTGCAAAACTTCGTGACTGGCAACAGAAGTACAACCCCGTAGACAAACCTACGCCTTGGACAGATTTGGAACGAAATCACCTCGGGAGCGTTAAAGACAGGAAAATACTCAAACAAATGGGTTCAACAACCTTTCTTTTCCGAAATTCTTCTGCTCCGAAGGAAGAACGCCTCCCAGTAAGGCAACAAGGACTTGACCCCCTATGGTATAAAGCACTTACCGAATTGGAGGATAAATTAAAATCAGCGGAAGTTTCAGAAGCAGAAAAGTCCATTCGTTTCATCAAGAACAAATCGACTACGCTCTACCCACTCCACTCTTTGAGGGTGTCCTTGATAACTGCATACGCTCTGGAAGGCGGGGTTCCGATGCCGATACTATCCAAGGCGATTGCAGGACATGCAAGACTTGTGATGACGCTTTACTATACAAAGGCGGGTATTTCATATGTGACCGATAAAATGAAACAGGCAGAACAAAATATATTAGAAAGCGACAAGGAATCCTTCGGAAGATTTCTAAGAGATGCTAAATATGAACAACTCGAATCCAGCATCGCTACCAACGATCCCGTCGCATATCAAGCCGTCATAAAGGCCCAACAATCAGGTGCGGGTATCATTATCGGTGACAAGGGCATCTGTCCAAAAGCAAACTTCGGCTGTGAAAATGGTGGTGTTTTTGTCAATGATGATAGAGGGAGCACTACTTTCGGGCCTGTAGCGGGGTTTCCAGAGCAAAACTGTGTTAGGTGTCGATGGTTTGTAACTGGACCTGCATTTCTGCCAGGTCTGGTACATCATTTCAACATCATAGGCTACAATATGAGTGAAACAGGGAAACGGGTGATGCATTATCAGACCGAGATTGAAAAACTGGAAAATCTTAAATATGAGTGTGAAGTCAATGGGCAGGTGTTTACAAAACAGTCGGAGTTGCTTAATTTCGAAAAGTTATATCAACAAGAGATACAGAAGAATGATAAGCTTGCCAACGATTATAATGCAACACTTCGACTTATTGATAAGTGTATAGCAATAGCACAAATCACCCCTTCTGGTGAAGGCGTTCAATTGGTTCCTGTCGGCTCGATGGATGACATAGACTTGAGAATTAATCTTGTCGAACATGAATTGGAACAACTTCAAGTCCTGTGCAACGGAGCCGAAATATTCCCCGAAACCGATGCGAGTAAAGCGGTACTTCAAAGGTCTCAAATCATTGACCTTACACTTGCGAGAAACGACAAGAAGCCTGTCATGTTCTCATTGACAGAGGAAGAACAATTAATCGCAGGAAATCAATTTATGAGGCTTTTAATGCAAAGAGCAGGAAGTTTGAAAGATGCTGTTCCTTATGCTATTGGAAGAAAATCACTTGAAGAAATAGGACTTGTAAATGAATTCATTGAAAAAATTGAGTCTTGTGAACTTAACGAACCAAACTTGCTCCTTGTACATAAAGAAGCAGCCGCTTGTCTAGAATAATTGGAGGACAATAGCATGGTTAATATGAATCCAGATGAACTGTACCTAAAACTTCATGAAAATGCGTCTGTTCGAAAAAAACGAACCTTAGAACTAATCCATGAAACTTGTAAGATACAATTCAAATCTGATGTCAATGATTTCTCGATTGGGACTATTGCAAACCTAATGAAAGATAAAGGTGGTCCCACGGAACAGGCAATGCGTAACAATACGCCATCTGCTTCTGACTATCGTGCATTAATTAGCAAATGGGCAGAGTATTCGAATACTTCATTAAAGAAGCCTAAAAAGCAAAATTCAAAACCCATAAATGATGAAATTCTAGCAAATGTAACCGACCCAACAGCCAGAGCGTTAGTCGGAATGCTTATAGCTGAAAACAAAAAACTTAAAAACGAGAATTCTCTATTGAAACAGCAGACAACGCTAACCATAGATATGCGTAAGTCAAAAGATGAAGTTTTGGGTATTGGAAAGAATACCGTTTTAGTATCTCCTTCGTACAATTTATCGGAGACTGAAATAAAAGCATTGAGAGAGGCAATTTCTGATGATTTTATGAATCATCGTGGTTGGACCGTTGATGAATACGGCAGAGTGAAAGAAAAAGGCATCTTGGTCTATCGAGCTGGTTATGTTAGTGCAATTAAGAAAGTTCTAAGTGATTAATAGTAACAATAAAAAACATCCATTATCTTTAAAATCAATTGAAGGCGGGTAGTCCGTCCACTTGATGAGTTGGTAATTTAAAAAAGGCACCGTTATCGTAAACCGTTCCGTTGAGAAGTTGATTTTCGAAAGTAAGGGTATAAAACGATTGAAACTGGCAGACAATTAGTTCTGCCAGTTTTCCTTTTATATCGCGCCAACACAACGGTTGGAGATTGCTGATCGTAAATATTCATTACGGGATATTCTTTACCCCTAATATAAAAGCCGACAAGAAAACCACCAGACAAAGATGCCTGGTGGTTTTCTATTTAGGAAATGCCTTATCTATACGAGGGGTTCCATTTGTAGGTGTAAGGTATGTTAAACACTTTTGTTAAGGATACAGCTTCCGACATTTTCAGGAGCCAAACATGCATTACAACTTACGCAGCGTGTTCTCTTTGAATGTTCTTTTTCATAGCGAATTGGCAGGTTGGGGTCAGATAGGAAAGGACGTGCCATGCCAAAGTACCCAATATTAGTGTTATTGAGCAACTGCTCCATTTGTGTATAATCGCGATTCCCGCCAGTGAGAACAACAGCCACTTGATTGTCTTCGGATATCATCGCAGCTTCGTCCTTGAAGTATGGGGTCTTATCTTGCAATCTATCAATCCAGTTTCCACTAACCTCAATAGCATTTACTCCTAGTCTTGACAGTTCGGCGCAGACATAACGGAAATCATCTACGGATATTCCTCCTTCGATGCCATCCGTACAGTTAATCTTTATCCAAATTGGATATTCATTTCCTACGGCTTGCCTCACAGTTGAATATGTTTCGAGTATCATTCTTGCCCGATTCTCAATGGGGCCACCATAACTATCGCTTCGTCGATTATAGTACGGTGTTAAGAACTGACTAAGAAGAAATCCGTGTGCTGCGTGAATTTCAATTCCATCGAATCCGGCTTTTTTAGCTCGAACGGCAGCTTGCGCGAACTTAGTTTGAATATCTTTAATTTCACTGATGGTCATTTCTTTCGGCACTATTCCGTTATTGATATTTGCCACGGCACTTGGTCCAAGTATAGACCTATTGCCAGGGTCACCCATCACATATGATCCTATATATACCAATTGAAGAATAATATTAGCCTTATAAGCATGAACGATATCAGTCATTTTTATATACTCGTCAACAAATGAATTTGCATACATCGCCGGTATAGCATATGAACCTTCCATTTCATCTACCAGCGTGAACCCTGTAATAATTGTTCCTACTCCGCCCTTAGCCAGCGTTTCATATTTTTTCAATATGGTTTCTGTCAGATGGCCTCCAGTCTCCGCAGCATCACCAATAGCAGCAGAAATAAAACGGTTTTTAAGAGACATACTACCAATTTTCGTTGTGTCTAGTAATGTTTTCATAATACTTGCTCCCTTTATAATTAAATTCTGTTCGTGAGTGATTTCGTGTTATGCAATAAGGTAAGCTCTGATTTCAATTATTTATGAAGTTGTTGCAAATAAAGTATTGCACGGGCTTCCGAATAATATTCAGTAATAAAATTCGAAACTGCAAACCATATCAACCCAACAGCAATGCCTTTATATAGAGATTGCTTAGAAGGAAACAGCAGTAATAACAGTCCGGCATTTATTGCTACAACTTGCACTATTCTAATATACCTATATCTATCAATTACAGCACTCATTCTCACTGCTTCTTGGTTGAGAACGCTTTGGGGGTCATTTTGGTATTGTTCTGATAAAGCGGCAACTTGTCCATCTGTTCGTAAAAAAACATAAGCACTCGGCGGACCAATAAGGAAAGCTACCAATAGCAAGGTATACCCTAGCCCTTCCCAAAAGGGTTTTTTTAAAACAAAGATAAAATAGACGGACAAAGCAATCGCTATAACTGCTGTTAGAAATCCTCTAGCTGATGCTTCACTTTCTGCCAGAAAATAGCTTGCAGAATGAGGAAAGTTTTCCATTTTTCACACTCCTAAATAGTATTTACATATTTATAGCTTGCATGCTATCTGTAATTTCCTCCATTTTTCTCAATTTTCACAGTTATAAAAGAATGTCCTTACTTTCGATAATAGAAGTTTGAGCGCCTTGTTTAGCCACTTTGATCATCGTCCGTCCCAATATCTCTGTTGTTGTAACATATTGCGGAAAAAGCCTCTTCAATATAGGATACAGAATGCCCAACCCACTATACAGCAATCGATATAACCTGGTTCTTGATACAATACCACCACATGGCTGAATATACGCTGGGCGAATCATATAAGCAGCCTTAAACGGCAACCGTAGCAATGCGTTTTCAGTTTTGCCCTTTACTCTTGCCCACATGACACGCCCTTGCTCGGTACTATCGGCACCTGATCCTGACACGTAAATAAAGGTCATTTTGGTATTAAGTTTAACCAGGGTTTGCGCTACCGCCATTGTGATATCATAGGTAACTTGCTGATACTCTCGTTCGTTCATGCCTGCTGAACTAACCCCGAGACAGAAAAAGCACGCATCATAGCCCGCAAGATTACCCTCAATTGCCGCCAAATCTAGCAAGTCTTTGTGTAGAATCTCTTTCAGTTTTTCATGCTGAAGCCCGGTCACACTGCGTCCTACCGTCAGAACAGCATCAATCTCGGCATCAAGTAGGCACTCTTGTAAGACACTTCTGCCAATCATGCCGGTAGCACCGAAAACTATAACTTTCATAATAATTCTCCTATCTATTACACTTTATCATTTTCACAACTATCGAAATGTAGTTTAAAAAAAGTGAAGCAGCAGTGGCTATTTCTGGTTTAATCCCAACATCTTGCTAACTTCGTCAACGAGTTCTTCATTGATTTTGCAGACTAAAAATTTACCCCTTTTTTCAGTAGTAATCAGTTCAGCATTCGCCAATTCTTTTATATGATGTGAAATTGTTGAAGCACCAATATTCAGGCAATCAATGATGTCTGTAATAAAACATTCAGACCCGCTCTGAAAACTAGCCTCGTGTGCTTCGGCAATTTTTAGGTATAGTTCTAATCGATTTGGATGTGAAAGTGCCTTAAATATCTTTGCAGCTTTTTTAGTATCCACTTTTAATGCCCCTAAAATTATTTTATGTTTCGATAACCGTCGAATTAATAATATTCATTTATAGTGTTTTTGTCAATAGCTTAACAATATAAACTCATACAGGCTGGCTAAATTAACTGTCAAATCATATGTCAGTTATATGACAAAGAGCACCAATTTTCGGTGCTCTTTTCACATATCAACTCATTAATGGAACGGTTTAACCGTTATCGGTTCCTTTTGATTTCCACAATGCCCATGACTTAAACAACATTCGAAACGGTAGTTCTGAACAAACGATCAAGAAACACCTCCGGGAACGAATGGCGAACTCAAAAGTTCTAATAGTCCTGGTCGGCGAAAAAACTAAAAACCTTCATAAATTTGTTCGCTGGGAGCAAGAGATTGCACTTGAAATGGGTATACCGATCATTGCGGTCAATCTAAATGGCAACCGGCGCATGGACCCAGACAGATGTCCTCCCATAATTCGTGACGAGCTTGCAATTCATGTTTCATTTGGCTCGAAAATAATAAAGCATGCCTTGAATAATTAGCAGCAGCAACACTATGATTTAAAGAAGGCCGGCAAGATCGATTGGTACTACTACAATGATAACGTCTACAATGAAATCGGACAAAAATAACGAGATGTACCCGAAATAAAATTACGGCAGCACTTTTTTGTGCATGTCTATAAAACCGTTGAAAACAAAGGAAAAACTGGCAGAGTAACACCTGCCAGTTTTATGCATTTTAATGCCTAAGTTTTGAAAATCAAATTCTCGATGAAACGATTTAGCTGACCAGCTTCTTTTTTCTTAGGAAACACTGCTCGAACCCAATATTAAAACATTTTACCCTGGCGACCAACCATCATAGCCAGCACAGTTTGAAGTCGCCTCGCACCTAACCGTTGTGTAACTGTAGGATTAAATTCACCTGGTCCGAGGAACATCTTGTTTCCACAGTTGTCGGCATAATGACTCACCAATGATCTCAATTCATTTGCGTCAATCAGCCTGGCGTTATAATCGTCAATAGCCGTCTTTAATTCTACTGCTAGTAATTTTACCGTGCTAGGATAAAGCTGATATTTGTCTCCCATGCGCCCTCCTCTTTGTACTTCTATTGTATCAAATTAATATTAACACTATAAGGTAAATCTTTCTTATTCCAACAAAAACGATACCCCCGGTGCCAAGCATGTCGTAATTTATATACTTATTAAAAGTTTGTAAAGCCGGTAAAATCAAAGAAAAAATGGCAGTGAAAATATGCTGCCATTTTTCATGTCATTATTCTTGTTTTTTCGCTTACCAACACGTTAGGTGAACGGACTATGAAGGTGGATGTGTTTTTCTTTAGATATATTATACACATATATTACACATAATATATCTCGAACGTTTGCAACATAAGGCTCATAGTATATATATTATATTTTTACCTTATATTCTGAGAATGGACGTTTTTTTTTGAGGAAAGAGGTTGGACTTCAGCTTTAAAGGCGGTCTTAACGAAGTATTAATTATTTGATAACAAAAGTATGATGACAAAAGTATATAGTAAAAATAGAAAGGAGTGTATAAGTAGTAGTATGAAAAACAATAAAAATTATTGGAAGCAATTTCTGGTCGGTGGGATGGCTGCTGTTACGATGGCAACAGGTGCAAACTTAGTTGACATGCAAGCGGTTTACGCCAAAGTCGCATGGGACGGCTTTGACTTTGATGGCTACCGCAGTGGTCGCGATGCTTGTTCAGAGAATACGGGATTTCGTTTGTCTTTGCATTGAACTGTGTAAAACTGCCCAAGACAGTCATAGTGTTATCAGCCGCAATTCATTCTTAGCTTCTTGGTTGGCGAAAGGTTCGGAGGGAAAATACATAGAATTTTATGGAGGACTACAATGAAAAAACAATTATTAGCGACTGTGACAGCAAGTGTTATCATTTTAGGAGCAGGGACTGCGTTTGCAGCCGAAGATTCTAGTCAAGAAATTAAATTTGATGGTAGTTTTTCCATACATTATCGTGATCAGCGTGATACTTATAGTGGTTCGGATCTTACTAGAACGGCTTGGAAGAGTACATTTACATTAAATGTAGATGCGCCATTGGCTCAAAATCTGGATGCTTATACAAGCTTCAGTTATCAAAATATTAATACCAACGCGAGTGGTGGGTTTAGTGCTGATTATTTAAACAGTACAGATAACAATAATGCTGCAATTAGTGCATTTGGTCTAAAATACAAGAATGCCGGATATTCTTATGTTGTTGGTTCTCAGTCAATGTCACTTGGCGGGGGACTTGCTTATGCTAATTATTATATTGGTCGGCATGATTTGCCATATGCGTTAAATGTCAGCAAAAAAGTAGGAGCTACTGATCTAAACCTAATTGTCGCCAAGACCAACTATCAAAATGGTATTGATAACGATAAATTTTATGCAGTACAAGGGAGTTATGCCATTTCTCCTGCCAGCAACATAGGTGCTATGTTTGCGCATGCAGCTTATGGCAAAGATACTGTGAGCTCGTACGCCTTAAAAGATAGTAGTACCAATTTTTATAGTGCTTACGGTTCTCATAAATTATCAGAAACGGTTAATATTTCCGGAGAATATCTAAAAGCTAGCACTCAAACGGATAATCAAGCTTTTCAAGCCAATTTAAGCTATAAAGTGGATGAGAAAAATACATTGGCAGCAGGCTATTACTATGTAGAAGACCAAGCCAGTATTGTGGACTACAATGGTTACGGGATGACAACTGCCCCTAATAATAATACCAAAGGCTATCTTGTTTCATGGAAGCATAATTTTAATAAAAATCTTAGTTTGAAGATTGGCGATTATAATTATAAAAAGATAAATGATAGTTCATACATTGGTGCTGGTTCTGACCGCAATAGATTATTTGCTACTGCAGCAGTAAATTTTTAAACTGGTACTTATTTTGTTGCTAGGCTTTTTTTCTGCTCTGCTTAACCGCCAAACATCATTCAAAAATCAACTTTAGGGGAGATTAATCATGAAGTCAAAACGTTCTTTGCTTTTTAGCGCTTTTTTAAGCATAGCTATTCTTGTTGCAGGGGTACCTTGTGCATATGCTGAGGTCCAAGGAAACTTGATTGGCAAATTCGGGATGATTACCGACATCCATCATGCTGCTAAAGCTGATGATATAAACGATTACGCATGCGAGTACTACAGTGCGGCTCTTGCTAAAGTCGATGTTTTTACAAAACAAATGAACAGCATGAACATTCCATTTATTATTGAAGTGGGAGATTTTAACGATCAACCAGCCGATGGCAGTGTCAGCGCAGTAGGGATGAAAGATGCTTGTTTAAAATACACCACAGAAGTGGAAAAAGTTTTTTCGCAATTTAAAGGCAACCGCTACCACGTTATGGGTAACCATGAGATGAAGTTTTGCACCAAGGAGGAATTTGCCTCGAAAATAGTTAACACAGGTATTCCTTCTAAAGAAGGCGTTCATTACTATTCCTTCAATTCCGGTAAAATTCATTATGTAGTGCTCGATGCTGCCTACAAGGCAGATGGTACCCCGTTGGGCGGAAATACTACTTTCAATTGGAAAGATACGTTCATTCCTGAACAAGAATTAGCGTGGTTAAAATCTGATTTGGCGGCCAATGATGGACCGACGATTGTTTTTGTCCATCAATTATTGCAGGTTCCTGCCGCTAATATCGAGCCACCCCATGCTGTTGCCAATGCCGCTCAAGTACGTGCCATTTTGGAAGCCGACAAACAGGTGGTGGCCGTATTCCAAGGACATTATCATCATGGAAGTTTCGTGGAGTTGAATGGCATTCATTACATCAATCTGGCTGCAAATGATGGTTTCGGAAGTGATCCTGTCATTCATAATCAATACTCGGTGGTTGATGTGTATCAAACAGGAAACGGGAAGTATCAAGTTAATCTTACCGGTTACGGATTGCAATCATCTTTTACTTTTCCTGCTTTGATCAAACGATAAGATAATTTGAATTTATAGCGTTGTTAAAGTTATGTTAATCAGGTGTTAATATATAGTTGATTTCCAGGCGGGTGTTCCTATAAAATAGAATGTATACTAACGCTATTTTGAGAGATAATAATCAGCGTAAGGGATCTGTAATGGTTGAGCCAAGATTAATATCGGGTTTCGGAAACGGAGCTCGGTATTAGTCGGTCAAAGATTATTGTCGGGTCGAAAGGCTCGGCAGTAGTCGGCGAGAAGATTGCTATATGTCTTGAAAGGCTGTGCGGTAGCCCAACTGTTATCGTATGGTCCCAAGGGATGTATGGTGGTCGAGCTAAGACTATCATAGGTTGTGAATTTAACGGGTCGTTTGCAGTTGGGAGATTGCAGGCGGTTCAGTAGCTATCTGTGGTAGTCGAGCAAAGGTCAGTATTGGTTGTGTAATGCTTGTGCGCAGGCGAAAGTTTGCGTATAGGTATGTAATGATCAGTATTGGCTGTAGCGTAAATCATTACGGGTTCTTTTTAAATGGATAAAACAGTCGCCTGTAAAGGACGGCTGTTTTTTTATATCCTAATGAGACAATTGCTAACAAGTCCTATATTTCGGCTTATTATATTTATTTTGATCTTTGGCATTGGTATGAGCATAGAAACAATTGTCATTTTGCGAGATCAATGAAGAATTATGGAAGGATTTGTAATAATTATGTGGAAATGGGTATTTTGATAAGAGTGTAGTAGTTAGCAACTTTAGGATATTAGGTTAGTTGTAATGTATATATAAGGCCAACGAGGGAAGTAAGGCTGGTATTAGATATCATGGTTGATACAGGAAGATATAGTTTGATGAAATTGATCTCGCTAACAATGATAATAGTCCTAGGCTGCTTAGGCGGGGGATGCACAAATAATAAGACTCAATATATTGAGTTTAATCGTCCTTCCCAATATGTCCCATCATACGAAAGGGATGAATCGGAAGAGCGGCCGATACTTATTGCCTTGGCTTCGGTTGTATCACCTTATGAAACTATTGGTTATTACCGCAAAATCGCAGATCATATTTCGCGGGTAACTGGACGTAAAGTGATACTAATACAGAGAAAAACTTACGCAGAAGTGAATATGCTTTTGGCCAATGGGGAAGTTGATATCGCTTTTTTATCAACTGGTGCTTATAGTTCTTATAAAGGAATGAATGAAGTTGAACTTTTAGTAATGGCAGAGCATGTAAACAATTCTCTGTATACTGCAGATGTGATTGTCCATAAAGATAGTGCAATTTTTGCTATTAGGGACCTGAAGGGGAAGGTTTTTGCTTTTACTGATCCGTTAAGCTATTCAGGGCATATAGTCATTGAAGAATACTTAAAACAGCAGAGTACTGTTCCGGAAAGCTTTTTTAAACGTTACTTCTATACCTATAATCATGATAAGTCTTTATGGGCCGTGGCCAACAGGATTGCCGATGGAGCAAGTTTGGACAGCCAGATTTATGAATATGTTAAGGAGAAAAATCCTGAATTAGTAAAAAACATCCGTATTATCACCTCCATCGGTCCAGCACCTACAGGGCCAGTGGTAATTAGTAAAAAACTGCGACCAGAGCAAATAGAAAATTTGCGTAATATTTTCCTTAATATGCACCATGATCCCGATACATTAGAGGCGCTACAGGGCTTAGTTATTGATCGTTTTGTTATGCCCCAACCAGGACTATATGAACCATTGCGTAGATTATATGATCAGATGAGAATGACCTTATGAGATGGAATAGGCGATTTAGTATTTACTATAAGATAAACACCATTGTTGTTAGTATGTTGTTATTATTAAGCCTAACGATTGGTATTATTATGGTTGAAACTACTGGCGTGCTTTTGGATCAACAAATTGAAAAGCGCGGCTCGGAAGTAGCATCCAATATAGCTGTCTTAAGTAGTAATGATATCTTGTTAGATGATCATTACTCGTTATCTGATAGGATTAATCGAACAAAATATAATGTGGAAGATATTCGCTACATTTTAGTGACCGATTCGCTTGGGCGAGTTATAGCCCATACGTTTCCAGACAATCTACCAATAGGCTTGCCAGTGATGTTGCCGTCAATAGAGGCTGTTGTTTCTAATCCATATAGTGTTTCGCACCCTGACAACGCAATAGTTTCAAACACCTCGCCATATTGGGTTAGCAAGTTTAGCAGTAATGAGGGACCCATCCGAGAAATTGCCGTGCCAATTGAAAGCGGGATTGGATTTGTACGAGTAGGGATGTCGGAAAAAAGTACGCAACAATTGTTAGCTGAAAAAACAGGTGAGTTTTTTTTCGTTACCCTGATGGCTTGTTTCTTGGCAGTGATCGCATCTGCCTATCTAGCCCGTATTATTATTAAACCGATTGGAATTTTGGTTCAGGCTGCACAAGAAATCCGTAGGGGTAATTTCTCCATACAAACTGAACGAATAGCAAAAGATGAGATCGGGGATTTAACTGCCGTGTTCAATGAAATGGCCAATAGTCTCAAACAAAAAGACATGGAAAACAACCAATTGCTTAGTGCATTGAAGGAAAAAGAAACCATGCGTACTGTTTTGATTAATAAACTTTTTAGCGTTCAGGAGGAGGAACGTAAACGCCTATCGCGGGAGTTGCATGATGAAACGGGACAATCATTAATTTCTCTATTGGCATATATGAAAGTGTTGAAGTCAAAACTTAATAACAAAACCCAAATGGAGTTATTGCAAGGGGCAAGGAATTTAGTTATTGATGTGTTAGACGGGGTACGAAAAACGGCAGTAGAGCTTCGCCCGCCCATTTTGGATGATCTTGGAATTATTGCTGCCATGACTAAATGTATTTGTAGTTTTAGTAGCAGTCAAGGTATTACTGTTGACTATATTATGCCAGAAGATAAGCTTTATTTAAGCAATGAAACATCCCTTACCTTATACAGGATTTTACAGGAAGGCTTAACTAATGTCGCAAAACATGCTCAGGCTACATTTGTTTTTATTACTCTTTCTATAGTAGATAGCGAAGTTGTGTTAAAAATCGAGGACAATGGAGTGGGGATGAAACCTGGTGTACTATTAGCTGATCAAGAAAAGGAGCATCTGGGGATCTATGGAATGAGGGAAAGGGTTGAATTAGTAGGCGGTACTTTATTTCTGGAATCATCTTATGGTGAGGGAACAACCATCATTGTAACACTGCCGATATAGGGGGGGATGTATACGTCCAAAGTAAAGATTATCTTGGCTGATGATCATGCTGTGCTTATGACCGGATTAAGGTTGCTACTCAACAATGAACCGGATTTTGAAGTTACGGGTGAAGCGTCTGATGGTGAAAAAGTACTAGAGTTGCTGGAAAAGCAATCTGCAGACATCTTGATTTTGGATTTATCCATGCCAAATATGAGCGGCCTGGAATGTATAAGGGAAATCAAAAGTCGTGGTCACGACATAAAGATACTTGTACTTACTATGTATGAAGATGAGAATTACGTAAAAGAAGCTATGCGGGCAGGTGCATTGGGTTATGTTGTAAAGCAAGCGGTAGATACTGAGCTGTTTGATGCAATTAGAACTGTTGATAAGGGGTTGCGATATTTAAGTTTTCACAATGCACAATTACTGATAAATAATTTGTTGACTGAACCTTCTAGGAAAGCTGAGGATGACCCGTACAGCTTGCTTAGTGCACGTGAACGAGAAGTATTAAAGTATATGGCCAGAGGTCATTCTATGAAGCAAATTGGCGAAGTACTATGTTTAAGTGTAAAAACAGTAGATACATATAAAACACGCTTGATGGAGAAGCTTAACTGCACACAAAAAAGCCAATTGGTTGAATATGCTCTAAGGCATGGTTTGCTACCAGTAAAAAACATGTAGGATTTATTCCTACGTGTTTTTCGTTTATTTTTCTTACAAGGAAATCAGTAATTTACTGATAACAGAATGATCGAAATTGTGCGATAATTCTGTTGGCGGTGATGAAAGGTAAAATAAGAATAACTACTGGAAGTGCTTGCTCGTTCCATTGATATTTTAATTCTCTTTGCTTACGGCATGGCAATGATTGAAACTTCACTGGAAAAGGTATTAGCCTCCGGATTTCAGGGCACAAAGATTACTTTACTAGGAGGAGTTCTTATGTCTAATTCTACCAATATGGTTCCAAAAGGATCCAATCCAATACGAAGTCGATCTATATTTGATTTTTTGAAGCCGGCACCGGCTATTCCTCGTCTCCCAGATGATAAGGTAGCTACAGAATATCCGAAAAAACGTTTCCAGGTTTTTTCTGCTATTTCGCTTGGTTATGTAAGTTACTATTTAACCAGAAGTAACTTTCCTCTTGTGGCGCCTCATTTGATTAAAGCATTCGGTTTTAGTACTGCAGATATCGGTAATGTACGTGCAGCATTAGGTATTGCTTATGGTTTTAGTAAGTTTGTCATGGGGACGTGGTCTGATTGTAGTAATCCACGTTATTTTATGGCCGCAGGCTTATTTCTCTCAGGTATTGTAAATTTATTCTTTCCTGTGGCCGGTGGCGTAGCTGCCATGTTTGCACTTATGCTGTTGAATGGCTGGTTTCAAGGTATGGGGTGGCCGCCGAGCGGGCGGACCATGACACATTGGTTTTCAGCCCGTGAGCGTGGTACTAAGATGGCTATATGGAACTGCGCTCATAATATTGGTGGCGGTACAATCGCACCAATCTGTCTTTGGTCTATGGCCTATTTTGGAGCCTGGGAAGCTATGTTTTATGTACCTGGTATTATTGCTATTATAATGAGTATTTTTATTGTTGTTACGCTGAGGGATACTCCTCAATCAGTCGGACTGCCTCCTATCGAAGAGTATAAGAATGATTATCCTATTGCAGGCAAAGACACAGACCGAGAAAAGGAACTGACTGTAAAAGAAATCCTCTTTAAATATGTATTAAATAACAAATATGTATGGTTGATTGCTCTTGCCAATGCTTTTGTATATTGCGTGCGTTATGGCGTAGTAGATTGGTCGCCAACGTATTTGACTACGATAAAGCATATTTCTATAAAGAGTTCAACTTGGGGCTATTTTATCTATGAGTATGCCGGTATACCTGGCACACTGCTATGTGGTTGGTTAAGTGACAAGGTGTTCAAAGGCCGTCGTTCACCGGTTACCTGTATCTTTATGTTTCTAACTTTAGTTTCTGTAGTGGTATATTGGCAGAACCCGGCAGGGAACCCAACAATTGATATTTTAGCACTGGCTGCTATCGGCTTCTTGATTTATGGGCCGATTATGCTGATAGGGGTTAGTGCTTTAGATTTGGTTCCTAAAAAAGCTGCGGGTACTGCTGCTGGATTCACCGGATTGTTTGGTTATCTGTTTGGAACAGTTGGTGCAAGCTCAGGGATTGGTTATGCGGTTAAGGCTTTCGGTTGGGACGCCGGATTTTACATTTTAATGGGCTCTTGCCTAATTGCTATGATCATTCTTGTATTTACGTGGAATGTACGGCCATTTGCTATCCACGATAGGGGGATTAAAAATTTATAGGACAATCCAGATTGATTTAGCCTGCATAATAAAACCGATAAAATGTCTTGCAGAAATATACTATACCTAAATTCGGACATCGAGCCAAAAGGTCAATTGGTATGATACCCTCTTAGTAGGCAGGAAGTATGATAAAAACGTACAACTTGTTATTAAGGGGGTGTCTTTATGCCAAGAGTGAAATGCTATATAGTTTGAGAAAAACATTTTAATGCATACTTTCGGCAAAAAGTTGTGTTATAGTATGGAATATGAAGTAGAAGCATTTAATGTTTCTTAAGTAAAAAGTCATTCGTTTGATTGATAAGGGAAAACAAGAATTTTCGTTTAAAATTAGTTAAGTCTATGACTTATGGAGAAGTAGTATTTATCATGTTAAGCCAGTCGCCGCGGCGATAGACCAATATACAACAATACTAGAGGTGTATATATGTTTAAGGAATATGTCTTAGGGTTTGGCAATAGTAATTTCACAGCCTCGTTTTCGGCAGAACGTGTAATTAACGAAATAGAAGGAAAAGCGTTTTCAGAAATCACTGATGTAGCTTCTTCTGTTAGAGCAGCTCTCAATGACCCCATTGGTTCACCTGCTCTCAATGCAATAGTACAGAAAGGTGAAAAAATTGCTATTATTGCCAGTGACATAACCCGTCATTGGATACGTCATGATTTATTTTTGCCAATAATGCTTGATGAATTAAATGCTGCTGGTATTCCAGATAGTGATATTACGTTAATGGTGGCTCTCGGCACTCACCGGCATCATACAAATAAAGAAAATCTACTTTGCTATGGCCGGGAGGTGGTAGAACGAATTACTATTATGCAGAGTAATGGACTTAACAGCGATGATTTTAGCTATGTCGGTACTACTTCTAGAGGGACTGAGACTTATATCAATTCTCATATTGTTAATGCGGATAAAGTGATTTTAACTGGCGGCATTGTTTATCATGCGATGGCTGGCTTTGGCGGTGGCCGCAAGTCAATTTTGCCTGGCGTTTGTGGATATTCTACTATACAGGCTAACCATCGCTTTTGTCTGAGTGCTGAGGTTGGACAAGGTGTAAATACAGAATGTGAGACAGGAAAACTAGCAAATAACCCTATGCATGAAGATGCTATGGAAATAGCGGCGCTGGTCAAACCGGACTTTATCTTAAATGTAGTACTTACGCCTGAAGGCGGCTTTGCACGTTTTGTGGCCGGAGCCTGGGAGAAGGCCTGGCTGGAAGGGTGTAAAACTGTTAAAGAGATTTTCGGTATACCTATTAAAGAAAAAACTGATCTGGTGATTGCTTCAGCTGGCGGCTTTCCTAAAGATATAAATTTGTATCAAGGTGTAAAAACCATTTGTAATGCCTGCTTGGCAGCTAAACCAGAGGGGGTAGTTATAGTTCTCCTGGAATGCCGTGATATTGCCGAACCACCAGAATTTAGCGGCTGGTTTGAGTATGACTCGTTATATGAGCATGAATTGTCCTTGCGCCAAGAATTCACTGTTCCTGGCTTTATTGCCTTGAAAGTAGGGTATATTGCACAGCAGATTCCACTGATTATTGTCACTTTGCCAGAAAATAAAATATTCATTGAGAAAGCTGGAATGATACCGGCTACTACTTTGGATGAAGCCTTACTAATTGCCGAAGAAAAATTAAATCGGAAAGACTATACAATTTCGGTAATAAGTCACGGGGCCAATACTGTTCCCATATTTGAATGATAAATAAATACAACAGTTATTTGGGCATAACGCATATGCGAGCTAATTTTAGTTTTATTAAAAAGACAAGTTTTCAAAAAAAGACTCAACCCTAATTTAAAAGGGTGAGTCTTTTTTAGTCCTGGTAGATTGAAGCGTTTTAGTATAAAAATATTCCCAACGTAACGGTCACCATGCCTGACAAGGCAGTATAGTCGTGCCAACCCAGCGCTACTTGTGAGCCAATATTGCGTTTCTGGCTGCCGAAGCCACGTAATTCCATACTAAGGGCCATAGTTTCCGAACGGCTGATAGCCCTTAAGACCAGCGGTTTGACAATGGCTAGAAAATTTATCATCCGTTTAACAATATTGCCTTTAGTACTATAGCCTCTACAAGCCTGAGCTTCCTGGATTGTCCGGCTTTCGCTGAGAAAATCAGGCACAAACCTGAGAGCGGTGGTGAACATGAAGGCATATTCATAGGGAATACGGCATTGGCCGACCAATGCGGCTGTTAAGTCCTGCACCCGGGTAGTAGCAAGAACTAATATAAAAACCATGGCCATGGCCATCATTTTTAATCCGGTAACTAGCGCGAGTCTGGTATCTGGTACAAAAACATATTGTAATAAAAATAAAAAAACTGCAAATAAGGCCAGATAAGCAGTTGCCTTATAGGTTTTGGCTTCTACACGCCCCAGTACCATCAACAGTAGTTGGACACCCACCACGACTGACAGAGCTAAAGGCGAAAACAGCGCAACCGCCCAAAGAGAAACTACCATCGTAAATACTATTTTTGTTAACGGCGCTACCTTAAACACCAACCGCACCTCTTTCGTTTGCTTTGAACTCGGCAATCAGGCCGTCCACAGTAGGAGAAAAGGAAACGCCATAAGGAGATAGCTTATGAGAAATAGTTACAGCCGTAGGTTTCTTAAGTCCCCATTTTTCAACATCATGAAACTGAAAAAGATTAGCTGTCGATCCGTCATATACTTTGGTACCATCACACATAACTATCGTTCTAGCAACTTTCTCTGCAAGAATATTCATATCATGCGTAATCAGTATAATTGCCAGGCCTTTTTGATGTAAGTGATCCAGCAATGTTAAAAAGAGAGCTTTGTCTTGTTGGTCCTGGCCACTTGTTGGCTCATCAAGGATTAAGAGGCGCGGCGCCATTGAGAGTGCCGAAGCTACAGCTAAGCGTTGTTTTTGTCCTTTGGACAATCCAGAAGGATATGCTGTTTCATATCCGTTAAGTCCTACTTTGGCCAACGCTTCTTTAGCCTGTTTTATTGCATCATCTTTGGAAATTCCGATTTGCAGTGGACCGAAAGCAACTTCTTCGATAGCCGTATCGTGAAACATTTGACGTGAAGGATTTTGAAAAACATATCCTATATGTCGTGCCATGTCGGCAGGCGCATACTTCTTTGTAGTCTCACCATCAAAAAGAATGGTTCCTTTAACCGGTTTTACTAATGACATAATGAGGCGGGTCAAAGTTGTTTTTCCGCTTCCGTTACGGCCGACTACAGCTATGTACTCTCCTGGATTTACGGTTAAAGAAAGATCTGATACAACCGGACAATTCTTATGATAAGAAAAACTAACATTGTTAAACTCAAGCACTTTTCCCGGCCTCCAGTTTTTCTAAGCAATGGATCAGCTCATTTGCTGCTTCATCATCTGTTTTCCAGTCGCCAAAAGATGAGAATTCTGGTTCCAGCCCTAATTTAAGCTGCCATAGTGGCGGCAAACTGCAAGCATAATGCTGTTTGCTACCCATATACTGCAAAACTTCTGCCGGTGAGCCTGCCTTTTCAACACTGCCATCTGCTAAAAGAATAAACTGAGAAGCAAAGGGGAGGGCAAGGGATAGATCGTGTTCTACCACCAGAATAGTTAGCTTGTGATCTTGGTTTAAGCGATGCAGCAGTTCGTATAATTCGCTGGCTCCTTCAGGATCAAGGGCGGAAGTTGGTTCGTCCAGAACAAGAATCTGTGGTTTAGTGGCCAGCACAGAGGCAATAGCCAGCCGTTGTTTCTGTCCACCTGATAAAGCGGCTGTTTGCTGTTTCTCTTTACCTGATAGGCCTACCATTTGTAAAGCCTCTTTAACTCTCCTGTTAATTTCCGATTGTTCTACGCCCCTATTTTCAAGACCAAAAGCGACTTCTTCTTCTACTGTCAGTGTTACAAGCTGACTTTCGTAATCCTCTAAGACTAATCCTACAATATTTGCTATTTCACAGATTCCAGATTCGGTGGTTTTGACTTCCCCAGTATAAACCTGCCCGGCCATAGCGCCGCCATAGTAGTGTGGAACAGCGCCAGCAATTGCCAGGCACAATGAAGTTTTCCCACTCCCATTGAGCCCGGCGAGCGCCGCAAAAGCGCCGCTGTCAATTTTGAGTGACACGTTTTGGAGCGACGGCTTAGCTGCTTTAGGATAGGTATAACTTAAACCTGAAATAACTATCTCTGACATTAATGGCCTCCATTAGCATCGAACAGTCGTTGGGCCGGGAAATAAAGTAACTGGGTAATTAGGCAGTTAATGGCGCCTGTAATAAAGACTACAGGGAGCATGCCGTACAGGTAGGCTTGCAGCGGCAGGGATAACACTATTTTTAGGATGCCGGTAAAAACCAATCCGCTGCATACTGTACTCAGAAACCCTGATATGGCAGGGCGGATATTTAATTTGCCGATTTTGATATCAATAGCAGCGCTAACGATAAGTGTACAAATTAATGCTCCAGCTAGTTCGCTAACTAAATTACCATAAGGGAATGCCGATTTGGAAAAGGGGATATTAACTGCTCCTGCTACCAAACCGATTCCAACTGCCTGACTTAAACTAGGGCGAATAAGATTTATGGCGATGCAGTACATGGCAATGGTCCAGTTGGGTGTTACTCCTGCTACGCCGGGGGTTACCATTTTTAAGATGGCGCCAATAGCAAGTAATAAAGCCGTTACAGCCACCCAACGGTATTTTCCTCCTTTTGCCTGATAATAGACAACATCTTGTTTCTGTTCCATACCACATTCTCCTTTGATTTTTCTAAAGATTAATAATACAAAAAACCTCTCATCACTACTAATTGTAGGGACGAGAGGTTTTATAACTCACGCGATACCACCCTGATTGGCTATAAAGTATAGCCCGCTCATGATAGGTACAGGACATCTAGTCCGATACCTTCTTCCCATATAACGGGGGAAGCCTCCGGCAGCGCCTACCCCAAAGTTATTTGGCTCGGGCTGCATCTCCCAGGCCCATTCCACACATCGAGCAGTGCCAATCTTTCACTACCATTGGCTCGCTGGAACCCTCCTGCTATGTGTACTCTTCCTGATCATAGATGATAATATCATATATTTTAATTTAGTATACGATTATTTCAAAACAAATGTCAAATGGTTTTTATAGCCATATTTCTGAACGAAGGGGTTGAGCGTTAGTATAAAAAAGGACTTGGGAAATATCGCTAAATAGTGTATAATAATTTAATCAATAGGAGGGATGCAAAATGGCTAAAATCCATTGCGGCACTATTAATCCTAACAGATTTAAGATCGCTGGAAAGCCGAACCGCGCAATGACCCCGGAGGTAAAATCGGCATCGATTTGGGTTGACCGGAAAAATGATTACCGTCGGCACAAGGAAAAACAAAAAATCCGCCACTATTCCGATGAATACGGAAACGGCGGATTTTTTGTTTTTTAGGGGCGGATATTAGATAATGTAGCGATGATTGAAATAACTAATAAAATTATTTATTGTGAATGATTAGACTGAACGCAGCTGTTATATTAATGAAGGAGTCTGAAATATAATGGATTCTATTGTAAGGAATATTAATATCATTTTGAGAGATAATAATTAGCGTAAGGGATTCGTAATGGTTGAGCCAAGATTAGTATTGGGTTTCGGAAACGGAGCTCGGTATTAGTCGGTCAAAGATTGCTGTCGGTTCTGAAAATGGGTCGGCAGTAGTCGGCGAGAAGATTGTTATATGTCTTGAAAGGCTGTACGGTAGCCCAACTGTTGTCGTATGGTCCCAAGGGATGTATGGCAGTCGAGCTAAGACTATCATGGGTTGTGAATTTTAACGGGTCGTTTGCAGTCGGGAGATTGTAGGCGGTTCAGTAGCTATCTGTGGTAGTCGAGCAAAGGTTGGTATCGGTTGTGTAATGCTTGTGCGTAGGCGAAAGTTTGCGTATAGGTATGTAATGATCGGTATCGGCTGTAGCGTAGATCATTACGGGTTCCTTTTAAAAGTCAACGATATCTCGTTGGCTTTTATTAATTTCAAATACTCTGTTTTGATACTTGCTCATAGTCGTCATGGTCCAAATCCTGAGAAAGATATAAATACATATAAACACAATTCTAGAACAATTCCAAAAGGTGGTATTTGACAGTGGCAGATTATCCTGATATATTATTAATTCCGAAGCGGAAGTAGCTCAGTGGTAGAGCATCGCCTTGCCAAGGCGATGGCCGCGAGTTCGAATCTCGTTTTCCGCAGATTTGATTGAACCTCAACTACTATAAAATGGTAGTTGACATAAGTTAAAAGAAGTGATAATATATATAAGCTGCTTCAAACAGGCGGCAAACGCAAAAAAGAAACAAAAAAAGATGTTGACAACACCGCAAGGTTATGTTAACATATACAAGTCGCCTCAAACGGGGCGCGAACGAAAAAGTGTTCTTTGAAAACTAAACAATGTAGGTAAATAAAAGCCAGATGT
>Ga0316613_10000252_pt1 | contig 56084 bp, 53 predicted proteins | sample OWC_soil_day10_C_2_FD_207647 | JGI IMG/M metagenome (GOLD analysis project Ga0316613, IMG submission 207647) | Wetland soil microbial communities from Old Woman Creek delta, Ohio, United States - OWC_soil_day10_CT_b | ecosystem: Environmental > Terrestrial > Soil > Wetlands | place: USA: Ohio...
CGCCAGTCAGGGCGTCGGTCGCCTCGACGCCCGGCGCCCAGGGCACGAACTCGACCGGCACGTCGCTCCAGTCCGGCCCGCGCGATGAGACCACCCGCAGGCGGAAGCCGGCGTGGCGCTGCGCAAGGCGCGCCAACGCGGGCCGAAACGGCTCAAGGTACTGCAGATTGCCTGGCACGCCGATCCACACCGCGACGGCACCGGCTCGGCCGGCCGTGTCGACCAGCGGCACCGCGGCCACGTCCACCGCGGTGGGCACGACCTCGACGCGCGCGCCAGCCGCCCGCGCGCGGGCCGCGAGGTAGGCATTGCCTGCGAGCGTCAACGCGGCACGCCGGGCAGTGGCCGCAAAGGCGCGCTCACGGCTGCGCGACGCGATCGGCGGCCGGTCGACGATGCGGCTTTGGCTCAACCAGGTCGCGTCGTCGATGTCGAAAAGCGTGGCCGCATTCAGCCGCGCGAGCCAGGCCATTTCCCACGGGGCGAGGCGCAATTTGTGCAGCAGCACGACCCGCGCGTCGCGGATCGCAGCGCGGCGCTCCCACAGGCGCAGGCCGTAGCGGCGCTGCGGCATGCAGTCGACCTGGCAGTGCCAACCGCGGCGCTCCAGCTCGGCGAGCAGCGGCGCGATACGGTAGCGGAACGATGGCTTGTCGGGGTCGTAGCTGAGGACGAGCAGCGTGCTCATCGCTCAACCCGCCGAGGTGGGACGTGCCACCGCGGCCAGGATCACGGCCTCGAGCCGACGCTGCAGCAGCTTGGTGTCGAGCCTTGCCTCGGCAAAGCGCCGTGCCGCCTGAGCCATCGCGGCTGCGCGGGCCGGGTCGTCCAGCACCGTGCCCAGCGCACGCGCGAAGCCGGCTTCGTCGTGCTCGTCGACCAGCCACCCCGTCTCGCCCTCGACCACCGCCTCCGGAGTGCCCGCGTGGCGCGTCGAGACAACCACCGCTCCCGCCGCCATCGCCTCCTGGATCGACGACGGCAGGCCCTCGGTCTCGCCGCTGGAGTCCGTCACCGAGTGCTGGACGAACACCTGCGCGCGAGCGAGCAGCTCGGCGACGAAGGCATGGTCTCGGCCGCCATGGAAGACCACCCGGTTGGCGACGCCGAGCGATACGGCCAGCGCACGGCAGCTGTCGAGCAGCGGCCCGTCGCCGACGATCTCGAGCCGCGCAGCCGGATGCGCCGCAGCCGCCGCAGCGAAGGCGCGCACCGCGAGTTCCGGCCGCTTCTTGCCGACCAGGCGGCCCACCGCGACCACCAGCCCCGGCTGCTTCACGCCCGGCTGGAACATGCGCGGATTCGTGCCACTTGGGATCACGTGCGTATTGGGGTGCCGCACGCCGGCCCGCGCGAGATTGTCGACGAGGAACTGCGACACTGCGAAGAAGCCGTCGACCTGCGCCGCCATCTTCCGGTACGCCGCAACCGAGCGCGCCGAGCGCAGTCGGCGCGAGGCGTCGTAGCCTCGGAAATAGACGAACACCGGCACACCATGCACGCGCGCGACTGGCGCGATCCAGCAGCCCAGCGGCCCGAACTCGGCGAGCACCGCGAATACGCCATGCGCACGCCAGAAGTCCTGAATGGCCTCACGTTCGGCGCCGACCGGCACGCCCCAATATGACGTGGTCGCAAAACTCGCCAGGCGACGCGGCAGGAGCGCGAACCGCTGCGCGCCAGACAAGGGCAGCGCATCGACCACCAGCACGGGCTGCGCGTATCGCGGTGCGCCGCCCGCATGCCGCGCGACCACGCAGGTGCGACCGCCAAAGGATTCGCTGATGTGCCGCTCGACGAAGCGCTCGGTCAGCGTGCCAGTCTGGTTGATCGCGACGGCCAATGTGCCGACGTTCAAGCGGCACTCCCCCAGGCGCGGCGCAGCCAGTCGACGTTGCCGATGCGGCGGTACCACTTGTGGCCACCGCCCTCGAGCACGTCGCTCATCTTCGGCGTGCCGGCGAACACCACGATCTTGGCGCCCGCCGGCACCGCCGGGTCGCGCCAGAAGCTCGCCGGCCCGCGAGGCACGCAGTCGTTCTTGAAGCTCACGCACCAGCCCTTCGGCCAGTAGGCCAGCAGACCGGTGCGGGCCAACTGTGCACTCTGGAACTGCTGCGAGATCTCGTACGCCGCGGTTGCCGCCGCCGGGTCGGCCAGATAGGCCTCGAGGATGTCGGCATGCTGGCCGATGTCGTAGCGAAACACCGAGGAATTGCCCACGCTGTGCAAGAAACGATCGCGCGCCGGATTCAGCTTGCGCAGCGGCTTGTGCCGGAACAGGTCATCGTCGCGAATGATCAGGAACTTCCCCGGCAGCTCGAAGAAGTCGTCAATCGAATCGACGATCACCAGGTCCAGATCGAGGAACAAGGTAGTGCCACGCAGGTCGTAGAGCTCCTTGCGAAACACTGCCAGCTTGCGCCAGCGCAGATCACCTTGTCCTTTGGGCAGCCCCAGCTCCGGCAGCGGCAGCGCCTGTACATCGTCGCGCAGTCCGTTGGCGTCATCGGTAAAACAGACGAAGCGAAAGGGCCGCTTCAGATGTCGCCCGACGCCAGCACGCAGGAAGTTCACGTATTCCGGCCCGTAAAGCTTGCCCCACTTCATGCAGATGACATTTACGGGCGTTTGCATCAACCCGGTTCTCCGACTCGGGACTGTCCCAAGAGCGCCATTCTATGGATCCGGCTGCCGCGCAAGCCTGCGACGGGCGATCTCACGGCCGAGGCCGCAGCTGCTCGTACATCGCCAGATAGGCCTCCACCACGGCAGTTTCGTGATGCTCGCGCTGCACGGTGGCATGACCGGCGTCGGCCAGCCGCTCGCGCTCGGCAGCGCTCAGCGCCAGCATGGCTTGCAGCGCTGTGGCCAGACCCGCGGGATCGGCCAGCGGGGCCAGCATTGCGTTCTCGCCGTCGCGCACCAGCTCGCGTGCACCTTCGTTGCACGTGCTCAGCACGGGCAGCCGGTGCTGCCAGGCTTCGAGTATCACGTTGCCCAGCGGCTCGTGGCGCGACGGGCAAACGAACACATCACCGAGTGCATAGTACGGCGTCGTGTCGTTTTGCCAACCCGCCCACCGCACCCGCGCTGCCACGCCCAGCCGGCGCGCAGATTCGACCAACGCTTCGCGCTGCGAGCCGTCGCCGGCGATCAGCAGTTCAAGTGGCCGCCCATCGACCGATGGCTCGAGGCGGGCGAAGGCTTCGAGCAGATCCTGGAAGCCCTTCTTGACTACCATCCTGCCCAGCGCAAAGACCACGAACGCGTTCGCGTCCAGCTGCAGGTGGGCGCGCAGCGCATGCAATTCGTCCGCGCCCACCTGGCGCGGTTCTGGCACGAAGTTGCCGATGTGGAACACCCGCTGGGCCGGCAGACCGTGCTTCACGAGGAAGTCGCAGATGTCCCTTGTGTTGCCCACCCAGGCATGGGCGTGGCGGTAGTAGCCGTCGATCTTGTAGTAGCCGCCGAGGCGGGCCACGTGGAGGGCCTGGCTGCCGGCCGGCAGCCGCGTCAACCGCGTGGCGCGGCCCATGTAGGTCTGCACGACATCCGGCTGGCGCTGGCGGATCAGCCGGGTCAGGCGCCAGCGCGAGTACAGGTCCCACTTCGACGCCATCGGCAGGTGCACCTGCTCGATCTCGGGCGAGAACACCTGGGCCACCGGGCTGTCGGCGCGGATCACGGCCAGGCTCGGATGGCCGGCGCGATGCAATGCCTCCACCAAGCGAATGAAGAACCGGTCGGCCCCGCCCAACTGGTGGCTGCCGAGCACGTGGATGGAGCTCACCATGCGCTGCAGCGGCGCAAGAGCCTCGGAGTGATCGAGCGTTCGGCCGGGCGGCTGGGTTCAGGGGTCACGTAGCGGGGGATGCGGCGATCTGGACCCGCGGATTCTGACACCGACGTTCTGCGTGCCTGCATGCGCCGTCTCCCCCGAAAGTGGGCCCCCATCGAGACCACCTTCTGGCGGATTCACCGCGAAGCCGGCAATTCCCAGAATCTCCCTCAGCCCGACATGTCGTCGGGCCCCACCCCAAGGAGATCCCTCATGTTCCGCTTCCGCGCTGCACTCATCCTCGCCGCCTTTGCCTTCGCCGCGCAGGCCGCCATCGACGCCAACAAGGCCAGCCAGGCCGAGCTCGAGACCGTCAAGGGCATCGGGCCGGGGCTTTCGAGCAAGATCCTCGATGCGCGCAAGGCGGGCGCCTTCAAGGACTGGAACGACCTGGTCGAGCGCGTCGGCGGCGTCGGCCCCGGCAATGCCGCACGCTTCTCACAGGCCGGACTGACGGTCAACGACGCGGCCTACAGCGCCACGGCGGCGGTCGTGCCCGAGAAGGCCGCCACGCCGCGCAAGGCCGCCAAGCCGGCCGATGCCGCGCCTGCCCCGGCACGCCAGTGAGCGCGGCCGCGGCCGGCCCCCTCAGGCACCGGCCGCGGCGGCCGGCCAGCCGAAGAAGTCCAGCACCTCGCTGCGCCGCGCCGCCACGTCGGCTTCACCCAGCGCCATCAGTTCGCGGGTGTAGCCCGCTTCGAACAGCAGGTAGCTGGCCAGCGCAGCGCCCTGCGCCGCACGGCCGCTGCCGCTGACACCCAAACCGCGCAACAGGGCACGCACGGTGGTCGGCAGCTCCTCCACATGGCGCGCGGCGATCTCGTCCAACCGCTGCGACGGCGCGATCACCAGCGCCTCGATCTGGCGCAGCGGCGTAGCCAGCCGGGCCTCGTCGCTGAGCAGCGCCAGCGTGCGGTTGATGCGCTGCAGCCGCTCGACGTCGGCAGTCAGCGCATCGAGGAAGATGCCCGACAACGAGTGCCCCGCGATCTGCGCCAGGCTGGGGTAGCCGGTGTTCGCAACGCGGCGGCCGGGCGGCTCGTGCATGCGCCCGGCGCCGATGACCAGCAGCCGCTGCGCCCCCAGGTGGATCGCCGGTGACAGCGGCGCCGTCTGGCGCATCGAGCCGTCGCCGAACCATTCCAGCTGGCCATCGATGGGCAACTCCGCAGCCGGGAAGACGAAGGGGATCGCCGACGAGGCCAGCAGGTGCGCCGTGCTCAGCTCGGCCGTCGCAGCCACGCGCTGCGAGCGCACCCAGGCCGGCAACGGCGCGGCCGACTGGTAGAAGGTGACATGCTCGCCGGAGCTGTAGTTCGACGCCGTCACGGCCAGCGCCTGCACATGGCGCCCGCGCAGCATGCGTGGCAATCGCTGCAGCGGCACCAGGTGCTCCAGCAACTCGCCCAGCGGTGCGTTGTCGAGCAGCGAACGCGGCCGCGCCTTGCGCCAGCGCGCCGCCAGCCAGCCGATGGACAGCATCGTCAGCCACTGCGCGCCGCTGCGGATGACGCCCAGCGAATCGGCGCGGTAGACCTGCTCGGCGCGAAAGTCCTGCCACACCTTCGCGATGGCATCGACCGCGGCATCGAACTGGTCGGCATTGCAGGCCAGGGCGGCGGCGTTGATGGCGCCGGCGGAGGTGCCGCAGATCACGCCGAAGGGGCTGCGCCGCGGCGAGGCCGCCGTGCCGCGGCGCAGCCGCGCGATGGCGCGCAGCACACCCACCTGGTAGGCGGCGCGGGCCCCGCCGCCACTGAGCACCAGCCCGGTGATCGGGGTCTCGTACATGGCCGTCGAATGTAGACCTGCCCGGCCGGTACCAGGCACGGAACTGGCGGCGCAAGACCTGCCTGATCAGCCGTAGACGATGCGCGCCTGCCCGCCGTGGGCCACGCTGCGCCAGCGCGCCAGCGCCTCGTCGCAGGGCCAGAAGCGGGCCTGATCGCCCAGGTCCAGGTCGGCCATGGCGTCGGCGCGGCGCAGCTGCAGGCGCACGCCCAGGCCCTGGTCCAGGTCGCCCTGCTCGGTGTGCAGCTTGCGCGCCGGCCATTGGCGCAACACGTCGTTCAGCGGCAGCGGAATGCCGTTGACCGCCACCACCAGGTAGCGGCCGAAACGCGCGCGGGCGCCGGCCAGGTCCCACAGCTGCGCGACGTCCACGCGCATTCCGCCGGAAAAACGGTCGAGCTTGACGCGGCCTTGCACGATCAGCAGTTCGTCCTCGCGCAGCAGATCGCGGTGGGCCTCGAACAGCGCCTCGTTGGCCACCGCCTCGATCACCTCGCTGCGGTCGTCGAGCTTGAAGATCATGACGCGGCCGCGCTGGCCGTTGACGACGCGCAGCTCGCTGGCGATGCCGGCCAGCAGCTGCGGCTCGCGCGAATCGGCCAGGTCGGCGATGCGCGTGCGGCAGAACTGCCGCACCTCGGCTTCGCACTGCTCGAACAGGTGGCCCGACAGGAAGAAGCCGATGGCCGCCTTCTCCTGCGTCAGCCGTTCCTTGATGTCCCAGGGCGCCGCGGCCACCAGCGCCGGCTCGTGCGTGGACGCGGCATGCGAATCGCCGAAGTCGAACAGCCCGCCCTGGTCGGCATGCGCGGCCTGGGTGTCGGCCCAGTCCAGCGCCAGGCTCACGCTGGCCAACATCGCCGCCCTGTCCGCATGCAGCTTGTCGAAGGCGCCGCACCGGATCAATGCCTCGACCACGCGCTTGTTGATGCGCTGACGGTCGACCCGCGCGCAGAAGTCGAACAGGCTGCGGAAGGGTGCGCCGCCCTCGCCCGCCGAGCCCTCGCGCGCGGCGACGATGGCCTCGATGGCGGCCTGCCCGGTGCCCTTGATCGCCCCCAGGCCGTAGCGCACGCACTTGTCGTCCACCGGCTCGAAGCGGTAGACGCCGCGGTTCACGTCCGGCGGCTCGAAGCTCACACCGAACTGCTTGGCGTCGTTGAGCAGGATCTTCAGCTTGTCGGTGTCGTCCATTTCCACCGTCATGTTGGCGGCGTAGAACTCGGCCGTGCAATGCACCTTCAGCCAGGCGGTGTGATAGGCCAGCAGCGAGTACGCGGCGGCATGGCTCTTGTTGAAACCATAGCCGGCGAACTTCTCCATCAGGTCGAAGACCTCGTCGGCCTTGGCCGCCGGGATGCCCTTCGCGGCCGCGCCGGCGCGGAAGATCTCGCGCTGCTGGGCCATCTCCTCCGGCTTCTTCTTGCCCATCGCGCGGCGCAGCATGTCGGCGCTGCCCAGCGAATAGCCGGCCAGCAGCTGCGCGGCCTGCATCACCTGCTCCTGGTAGACCATCACGCCACAGGTCTCGCCGAGCACGGTCTCCAGCAGCGGGTGCGGATAGGCCACCGGCTCCTTGCCGTTCTTTCGCGCCAGGTAGGTCGGAATCAGGTCCATGGGCCCTGGCCGGTACAGTGCATTCAGCGCGATCAGGTCTTCGATGCGCCCGGGCCGCGCCTCGCGCAGCATGCCCTGCATGCCGCGGCTTTCGAACTGGAACACCGCTTCGGTCTGGCCTTCGGCGAACAGTCGGTAGACCTTCGGATCGTCCAGCGGCAGCGTGTCGTAGTCGAAGTCCTTCAGCGCAGGGCGGCGCGCGCGGATGAAGTCCTTGGCCAACTCCAGGATGGTCAGCGTGGCCAGGCCGAGGAAGTCGAACTTCACCAGGCCGATGGCCTCGACATCGTCCTTGGCGAACTGGCTTACCGCGCTGGCGCTGCCGGGCTGCTGGTAGAGCGGGCAGAAGTCGGTGATCTTGCCCGGCGCGATCAGCACGCCACCGGCATGCATGCCGACGTTGCGCACCAGGCCCTCGACACGCATCGCCAGCGACAGCAGTTCGGCCACCTCTTCCTCGGCGGCCTCGCGCTGCTCGAGTTCGGGTGCTTCCTTGCGCGCGTAGATCAGGCCCGGGTCGGGCCTCTCGGGCACGCGCGCCAAGGTCACCTGCTTGCCCGGCGGCGCCGGGATCAGCTTGGCGATGCCGTCCACATGGCCGTAGCCCATACCGAGCACGCGGCCGACGTCGCGCAGCGCGGCCTTGGCGGCCATGGTGCCGAAGGTGGCGATCTGGCTCACCGCGTCGCGGCCGTACTTGGCCTTGACGTAGTCGATGACGCGCTCGCGGTTGGCCTGGCAGAAGTCGATGTCGAAGTCGGGCATCGACACGCGCTCGGGGTTCAGGAAGCGCTCGAACAGCAGGTTGTATTGCAGCGGGTCCAATCCGGTGATGAACAGCGAATAGGCCACCAGCGAGCCGGCACCCGAGCCGCGCCCCGGGCCCACCGGACAACCGTGGGCCAGCGCCCACTTGATGAAGTCGCTGACGATCAGGAAGTAGCCCGGGAAGCCCATCTTCAGGATGGTCACGATCTCGAACTCCAGCCGCTCGGCATAGCGTGGCCGCTGGCGCTCGCGCTCGCTTGCGTCCGGATAGAGCATCTGCAGACGCTGCTCCAGCCCTTCGAAGGACACCTTGCGGAAGTAGTCCTCCAGGTCCAAGCCGTCGGGAATCGGGAAGTTCGGCAGTTGCGGCTTGCCCAAGGTCAGCTGCAGGTTGCAGCGTTGCGCGATGCGCAGGCTGTTGGCCAGCGCCGAGGGTACATCGGCAAACAGGGCTTCGATCTGCGTCTGGCTCTTGAAGTACTGCTCGGCGCTGAAGCGCTTGATCCGCCGCGGGTTGGCCAGCGTCTCACCCTCGGCAATGCACACCCGCGCCTCGTGCGCCTCGTAGTCTTCGGCTTCGAGGAACTGCACCGGGTGCGTGGCCACCACCGGCAGCCGCAGTGTCGCCGCCTGCGCCACCGCGCGCCGCACATGGGTCTCGTTGCTGGCCAGGCCGACGCGCTGCAGCTCGATGTAGAAGCGTCCCGCAAAACACTGCGCCAGGCGCTGCGCCATCGCCTGCGCACGCGGCGCATCGCCCGCCAGCAGCGCCATGCCGACCACGCCGCCGTCGGCACCGGACAACGCAATCAGGCCCTGGTTCAGCTCCTCCAGCCAGGACCACTTGATCCAGGCCTGCGTGCGCTGCGCATTGCACGTCCAGCCACGGGCCAGCAGCTCGCACAGGTTCAGGTAGCCCTGCATGTTCTGCACCAGCAACAGCAGCCGGCTGGGCTGCTTGTCGGCACCGAAGGGCTCCATCCACAGATCCACGCCGAGGATCGGCTTGACGCCCTGGCCGCGGCAGGCCTGGTAGAACTGAACCGCACCGAACAGGTTGTTCAGGTCGGTGATGGCCAGCGCCACCTGGCCATCGGCACGCGCGGCCTCGGCGGCAGCGTCGATGCGCAGCATGCCGTCGACCACGGAATACTCGCTGTGCATGCGCAGATGGACGAAGGCCATGCGGTCATTGTAGGCAGCACGACCACGCCGACCCCTCCTAGAATCGACCGCTTGCATCGACCGCTCTCCCATCGATGAAGGCCCTGACGCTGAAGCTGCTGGGGGCGTTGCTGTTCATGACGGCCATCGCCATGTGGCTGTCGCGCGCCCCCGACTGGCCGGTGCAGGCGTTGGTGGCCCGCTGGGCGCCGCCGCCGTCGGACTTCATCGACGTCAAGGGCCAGCTGGTGCACCTGCGCGATGTCGGGCTGCGTGACGACCCGCAGCCGCTGGTGCTGATCCACGGCACCTCGGCCAGCCTGCACACCTGGGAGGGCTGGGCCAAGGCACTGAGCGCGCGCCACCGCGTCATCAGCTTCGACCTGCCCGGCTTCGGCCTGACCGGGCCCAATGCCCAGGGCGACTACCGCGGCGACACCTACGCGCGCTTCGTGCTCGAGCTGATGGACCAGTTGCAGGTGCAGCGCTTTGCCATCGCCGGCAATTCGCTCGGCGGCGAAGTTGCCTGGCGCACCGCGCTGTTGGCTCCGCAGCGCGTCACCAAGCTGATCCTGGTGGATGCGGCCGGGCCGGACTTCAGTTCAGATTCGATGCCGATCGGCTTCCTGGTGGCCCGCGTGCCGGTGCTCAACCGGATCTTCGACTGGGTGCTGCCGCGGCCGCTGGTGGTGGCCAGCGTGCGCAATGTCTATGGCGACCCGTCACGCGTCAACGAGGCCCTGGTCGACCGTTACTACGAGCTGGCGCTGCGCGAAGGCAACCGCCGCGCCTTGGTGCAACGCCTTCAGCAGAACCGGCGCGGCGAGGATGCCGAGCGCATCCGCGAGCTGAAGCTGCCGACCCTGATCCTGTGGGGCGGGCGCGACCGGCTGGTGCCGCCGTCGGTGGGCCGGCAGTTCCAGCAGGACATCGCCGGCAGCGAGCTGGTGGTCTTCGACGACCTGGGCCATGTGCCGCACGAGGAAGACCCGGCGCACACGCTGCCGCCGGTGCAGGCATTCCTGGATCGGCGTTGACATCCTGCAGTCAAGGCGACTCCAGCGCCTGCAGCACCTCGGAGCGGAACTCGCGCCGGTACAGCACCCCGATGACGGTGGCCGTGGCCGCCAGCATGGCCCACGGCGAGACGAACCACGACACTGCGGCGAAGGAAAGGTAGTAGGCGCGAAGCCCGTCGTTGAAGGACTCGGCCGCCAGACCCATGACGCGGCCGGCACGGTCGGCAAAGGCCTGGCGCTGGGCCTCGTCGGTGATGGCTGCGGCTTCCGGCGCGGCGGCGACCAGCAGCACGCCCACGCTGTACTGGCGGATGCACCAGGTGAAGCGGAAGAAAGCGTAGACGAAGATGGCCACCAACAGAACCACCTTGAAGTCGAAGACCAGCAGCGACGTGCGCGCCGCGAACGGGATCTCGCGCACCAGATCGCTGGCCTGCTCGGTGGCACCCAGCACGGCCAGCAGCGCGCCGATGATCAGGATGGTGGTCGAGGCAAAAAACGAGGCCGTGGACGACAGCTGCTGCACCACCACGCCGTCGAGCACGCGCACTTCGCGGAAGGTGGTCTGCAGCATCCACTGCCGCCGCACCCGGTTCGAGCTGCCCAGGAAGGACGGCCGGGTGCGCGCGCGGCGTCGCGCAAACATGGCATAGCCGACCCAGGCGCCGAAGAAGATGGCCATGCCCAACCAGTCGGCCAGAGGCAGCAGACGGGGCAGGTCGAGCAGCTTGTCCATGTCCGCCACTGTATAGGCCCGCCGCGTGGGCGGGCCGGCCGGTGTGGGGTGCGAGGACGCGATCTGCAACAGGGAATCAGCCCCTGGTCAGGCTCAGCGCGCCAGGTCGAAGACCAGCACCTCGGCACCGTGTCCGTGGTCGAGCTGCAGGCTCGATTCGCCATCGAGCTTGAGCGCGTCCCCCTGGGCCAGCTCGACACCGTTGACGCGAAGCGTGCCGCGCGCCAGGTGCACATAGGCCAGCCGCTGCGGGTCCAGTGCCCATTGCGCCGATTCGTCGCCGTCGAACAGGCCCGCGTACAGCGCGGCGTCGGCATGCACCGTCACCGAGCCGTCGCGCCCGTCGTCAGAGGCCAGCAGACGCAGCTTGCCGCGTTTGCCGGCCGCATCGAAGTGCTTCTGCTCGTAGCCGGGCTCGATGCCGCGGTGGCGCGGCTCGATCCAGATCTGCAGAAAATGCGTGACCTCGTTCGGCGCATGGTTGAACTCGCTGTGCATCACGCCGCGACCGGCGCTCATGCGCTGCACGTCGCCCGGGCGGATCACGCCCGACGGCGCATCCGCGCGGCGACCATTGCCCATGCTGTCTTTGTGCGCCAGCTCGCCGCTGAGCACGTAGCTGATGATCTCCATGTCGCGGTGGCCGTGCGTGCCGAAACCGCTGCCCGGGGCGATGCGGTCCTCGTTGATGACACGCAGGTTGCCGAAGCCCATGTGGGCCGGGTCGTGGTAGCTGGCGAATGAAAAGCTGTGCCAGCTGTCCAGCCAGCCGTGGTCGGCATGGCCGCGTTCGTGGGCGGGGCGAAGGGTCATCATGCTGCGCGCTCCTTGTGTCGTGTTCCGATGTTTCCAATGTAGGGGTGTGCTCCTGCTCATACAGCCGCTGCGGCTTGAGCACGGCGTTCAAATAAGATGAAGGCGCACCCCAGCTCCGGCCTCACGCCCACCATGCCGCAGATCCACCATGCCCTGACGCCCGATGCGCTGGCGATGATCGACACCATTGCCCGCACCGGCAGCTTTGCCGCGGCCGCGCGCGAGCTGGGCAAGGTGCCCTCGGCGCTGACCTACAGCGTGCGCCAGCTCGAGGAGGCGTTGGATGTGCTGCTCTTCGACCGGCGCTCGCGCCAGGCCAAGTTCACCGCCGCAGGCGAGGAACTGCTCAACGAGGGCCGCCGTCTGCTGGCCGAGACCGCGGCCGTGGCCAACCGGGTCAAGCGCGTGGCCTCGGGCTGGGAGACGCAGCTCAGCGTGGCCGTGGACGACGTGATTTCGCGGCTGACCGTGTTCGAGCTGTGCGAGGCCTTCTATGCGCTCGACCCACAGGGCCGCATCAGCGGCAGCCTGCCGGGTAACGGCGGGCCGGGCACGCGGCTGAAGCTGCGCACCGAGGTGCTGGCCGGCACCTGGGAGGCGCTGGTCAGCGGCCAGGCCGATCTGGCCATCGGCGTCGGTCTGCAAAGCCCGCCGCCGGGCGTGGCGGTGGAGCCACTGGGCGACCTGGCCTTCGTCTTCGCGGTCGCACCGCATCACCCGTTGGCCGCGGCGACCGAGCCGCTCGACGACGTGGACCTGCTGCGCTTCCGCGCGGTGGCGGTCGCCGACACGGCGCAGCGCATGTCGCCGCTGACGGTGAACCTGCTGCCGGGCCAGGACGTGCTGACGGTGTCGAGCATGGCAGCCAAGGTCGAGGCGCTGCTGCGCGGCATGGGCTGCGGCTACATCCCCGAGCCGATGGTGCGCCAGCACCTGCGCAGCGGCAAGCTGCTGCAGAAGAAGACGCTGCGGCCGAACGCACCCGCGCGCATGGGCTACGCGTGGCGTTGCGGCAGCGGACGGCGCGAGCGTGCGTCCTTGGGCCTGGGCCTGCAATGGTGGCTGAAGCAGCTGGTCGTGCCGACCACGCGCCAGGCGCTGCTGGAGCGTCAGGGCGTCTGAGGCGGCATGGCTCTCGCCAGCGCGGCGGCGACGGGCCGCTTCGCCCCCTCACCCACCGGGCCGCTGCATGCCGGCTCGCTGGTGGCGGCACTGGCCAGCTGGCTGGATGCACGCGCACAAGGCGGCCGCTGGCTGGTGCGCATCGAGGACGTGGACACGCCGCGCTGCTTGCCCGGCATGGACACCGTCATCCTGCAGCAACTGGCCACGCTCGGGCTGCGGCCGGACGAACCGCCCTTGCACCAGTCGCAGCGTGGCGCGGCCTATGGCCAGGCCTTGGACACACTGCGCGTAGCCGGATGGGCCTACGACTGCGGTTGTTCGCGCAGCGACATCGATGCCGCGCTGGCCGCGAGCGGTGCGGCGCGCGCGCGCCACGAGCAGGCGGTGTACCCGGGCACCTGCCGCGACGGCCTGCACGGCAAGCCGGCGCGCGCCGTGCGCCTGCGCACGCGGCACCGGGGCATCGGTCCGCGCATCGACTGGCTCGACCGGCGCCTCGGCCCGATGACGCAGGACGTGGAGCGCGAGGTCGGCGACTTCGTGCTCAAGCGCGCCGACGGCCTGTGGGCCTACCAGCTGGCGGTGGTGGTCGACGACGCCTGGCAGCGCGTGACGCACGTGGTGCGTGGCGAAGACCTGGCCGACAACACCGCAAGGCAGATCCTGCTGCAGCGCGCGCTGTCACTGCCGACGCCGAGCTACCTGCACCTGCCGCTGGTGCGTGGCGCGGACGGACACAAGCTTTCCAAGCAGAACGGTGCACAGCCCATCGACCTGCGCGACCCGCTGGCCGCGCTGCGCAGCGCCGCGCGCGTGCTGCAGTTGCCGACGATCGAGGCCACGGGGTGCGACGACTGGCTGGTTGCGGCCGTGCGGGCCTGGGCGGCAAGAGGGGTGGCATGATGCGCGGCCCTCAACCTACAGGACCTCTTGCCATGATCACCACCCCTTCCGGCCTGCAGTACGACGACACCGTGGCCGGCGACGGCGACACCGCGCGCACCGGCCAGCAGGTCAGCGTGCACTACAGCGGCTGGCTGTACGACCCGACGGCGCCGAACGGCCGCGGCCGCAAGTTCGACAGCAGCAAGGACCGCGGCCAGCCCTTCAGCTTCGGCCTCGGCGCGGGCCAGGTCATCGGCGGCTGGGACGAAGGCGTACAGGGCATGAAGATCGGCGGCACGCGCGTGCTGCTGATCCCGCCGCAGCTGGGCTACGGCGCGCGCGGCGCCGGCGGGGTGATCCCGCCGAACGCCACGCTGGTATTCGAGGTCGACCTGCTGGGGATTTGACCCCCCCGGAAGCGCCTTCGGCGCTCCCCCAAGGTGGGGCGAGCCGGACGAGGAACCGTCCCTGCGGACGGTTCCTCACCTGCGAGCGCCAGCGGCGTCCTCGCTGCTGGCGCCGCCAATGGTCCGGCAGAGCCGGTTCCGCGGCGGCCGCTTGAAAGCGCAGTCCGGCCGCTGAATGTCAGCGCGCCGGGCGCGGCTTGGTGCTGCGCGCGCCGGGCTTGGCCCAGGGCGCAGCGGCACCGGGACGACGCTCGGCCGACGGACCGAAGCCGGCACGGCGCGGTTTGCCGCGACCCGGCGCAAAGCGCTCCGGCTGGGCCGGCTTGGGCTCGGGGCGGCGCGGCTCCAGGCCGACGATCGTGGCCGGCGGGATGCGTTGCGTGGTGAAGCGCTGGATGCTGTGGATCATGCCGGCATCGCGGCGCTCGGCCAGCGTCACGGCAAGACCCGAGCGACCGGCCCGGCCGGTGCGGCCGATGCGGTGCACGTAGTCCTCGGCCTTCATCGGCAAGCCGTAGTTGATGACGTGGCTGATGGTCGGCACGTCGATGCCGCGCGCGGCCACGTCGGTGGCCACCAGCACCTTCAGGTGGCGCGAGCGCAGCCCCTGCAGCACGCGGTTGCGCCGGCCCTGCGGCATGCCGCCGTGCAGCGAGGCGACGTGGTGGCCCATGTCGGCCAGGCGGTCGGCCAGCCAGTCGGCATCGCGCTGCGTGCTGGTGAACACCAGCGCCTGCTCGACGCTGTGGTCGGTGAGGATGTGGTCGAGCAGCGCATTCTTGTGCTCGTGGTCATCGGCCCAGTGCAGGCGCTGCTCGATGTCGGCATGGGTGTCCGTATGCGAGGCCACGTCGATGCGCTGCGGCGCGCGCAGCAGCTTGGTGGCCAGCGCGCCGACGTTGCCGGCGAAGGTGGCGCTGTACATCACGGTCTGCCGCGCCTTGGGCGTGGCGTCGGCGATCAGGTGGATGTCGTCGATGAATCCCATGTCGAGCATGCGATCGGCTTCGTCCAGCACCAGCATCTCGATGTTGGCCAGCACGCAGCGGCCGCTTTGCAGGTGGTCGATCAAGCGGCCCGGCGTGGCGATCAGCAGGTCCAGCGGACCGCGCAGCGCCTTCAGCTGCGCCGGATAGGGCACGCCGCCGACGACGGTGGCCACACGCAGGCCCGGCACATGGCGGCCGTAGGTGACGGCGGCCTTGGCCACCTGCATGGCCAGCTCGCGCGTCGGCGTCAGCACCAGGATGCGCGGGCCTTGGGCCACGCCCTTCTCGGGGCGCTTGCTGTCACCCGAACGTGCGGCCAGCACGCGCTGCAGCGCGGGCAGTATGAAGGACGCGGTCTTGCCGCTGCCGGTGCTGGCCGAGACCATCAGGTCCTGCCCGGACATGGCCGGTGCGATGGCGCGTTGCTGCACCTCGGTGGCCTGGGTGTAGCCGGCATCGAGCACGGCACGGGTGATGGCCTCATGAAGGCCCATGTCTGCGAAGTTCATATCACGCTTTCGTCAAAACGACGCGCTCGCGCACGCCGGCGACACCCAAGGTGTCGTCGTGGGTCAGGTCGCAACAGGATTGACGTTCCCGGCCGGAATCGGACGAGGCGGACGGATCAGGGCGACGGCATCGCCGCCAACCAATGTCCCGCGAAGGGAGTTATCACGTCCGGGCCGCGCAGCTTGGACGCTGCGGGAAAGACACGACGAAGGTCAACAGGGATGAACGGAAGGCTTCAACTTCAAGCCAAGCTTTGCATTATAGCCTGAGCTCGGGTTCTCACGGGGCCGTTCAAAGCTGCAGGAGGTGCTGGCGGTAGTGCAGCAGCTCGTCGATGGACTCGTGGATGTCGGCTAGCGCGGTGTGCGCCTGTGCCTTCTTGAAGCCGTCGAGCACGCCCGGCTTCCAGCGCCGTGCCAGTTCCTTCAGCGTGCTGACGTCGAGGTTGCGGTAGTGGAAGAAGGCCTCCAATGCCGGCATGTCCTTAGCCAGGAAACGGCGGTCCTGGCAGATGCTGTTGCCGCACATCGGGCTCTTGCCTGCCGGCACGTACTGCTTCAGAAAGGCAATGACTTCCGACTCGGCCGCGGCCTCGTCGACGGTGGAGGCCTTGACCCGGTCGATCAGCCCGCTGCGCCCGTGCGTGCCCTTGTTCCACGCATCCATGGCGTCGAGCGCGGCATCGCTTTGCTTCACCGCCAGCACCGGGCCTTCGATGCGCTGCGTGATTTGCGCGTCGGTCACGACCACGGCGATCTCGATGATGCGGTCGGTGGACGGCGACAAGCCGGTCATCTCCAGGTCGATCCAGATCAGGTTGTGCTCATTGGGCAGCAGCACGGGCTCGGTCATGACGTTGTCTTCCAGGTGCGGAGCAGCGCCGATTCTCGCCGAAGCCTACACTTGCGACCCGATGGAAAGTTCCACCTTCACCTTGTTGTTCGCGGGCGCGCTGCTGGCCTCGCTGGCCATCAAGTTCTGGCTGGCCACGCGGCAGATGCGGCATGTGGCAGCGCACCGCGACCAGGTGCCCGCGGCCTTCGCTAGCACCGTCACGCTGGAGGCGCACCGCCGCGGCGCGGACTACACCTTGGCCAAGGGCCGCTTCGGTTTGCTGGCCACCGCCTTCGGCTCGCTGGTGCTGCTGGGCTGGACGCTGCTCGGCGGCCTGGATGCGTTGAACCAGGCGCTGCTGTCCACGGTGCAGCCGCGCGTCGGCAACATGGCCTACCAGCTGTCACTGCTGGCTGCCTTTGCGCTGATCGGCAGCGTGCTGGACCTGCCCTTCGAGCTCTACAGCACCTTCCGCATCGAACAGCGCTTCGGCTTCAACCGCATGACCCCGAAATTGTTCATCGCCGATCTGTTGAAGAACACGGCCGTCGGTGCGCTGATCGGGCTGCCGCTGGCGGCGTTGATCCTGTGGATCATGGGCGCGGCGGGCAAGCTGTGGTGGCTGTGGGCCTGGGGCGCGTGGATGGCCTTCAACCTGGTGCTGCTGGTGCTGTACCCGACGGTGATCGCTCCGCTGTTCAACAAGTTCGAGCCGCTGGCGGACGTCGCCTTGAAAGAGCGCGTGCAGACGCTGATGCAGCGCTGCGGCTTCGCCGCGAAAGGGTTGTTCGTGATGGACGGCAGCCGCCGCTCGGCGCATGCCAATGCCTACTTCACCGGGCTGGGCGCGTCCAAGCGCGTGGTCTTCTTCGATACGTTGCTGCAGCGCCTGTCGCCGGGCGAGGTGGAGGCGGTGCTGGCGCACGAACTGGGCCACTTCAGCCACCGCCATGTGCAAAAACGCATGGCAGGCATCTTCGGCTTCAGCCTGCTGGGCTTAGGCCTGCTGGGCTGGCTGTCGACACAAGTGCCCTTCTACGAGGGTCTCGGCATCAGCCCCAACATGAACGCCCCCAATGACGCACTGGCCCTGTTGCTGTTCATGTTGGCGCTGCCGCCGTTTGCATTCTTCGTGTCGCCGCTGATGGCACATTTCTCGCGCCGCCACGAGTTCGAGGCCGACGCCTATGCCTGCGCCCAGGCCAGCGGACAGGACCTGGCCAATGCGCTGCTCAAGCTGCACGAGGACAATGCCGCCACGCTGACGCCGGACCCTGTGTACGTGCGCTTCTACTATTCCCACCCACCGGCATCGGAACGCCTGGCGGCCCTGGCCTTGGCTACCCACTGACGAACATGAACGAGCTGAAGTCCCTGCGCTGCCAACCCCTTGAAGGCCAGCCGGCGATGGACAGCGCCAATGTCACCGCGCACCTGGCGCGCGTGCCCGGCTGGGCGCTGCGCGACGGCGCCATCGAGAAGAGCTACCGCTTCGGCAACTTCCACGAGACCATGGCCTTCGTCAACGCGCTGGCCTGGATCGCGCATGCCGAGGATCATCACCCCGATCTCGCGCTCGGCTACAACCGCTGCACGGTGCGCTTCAACACGCATTCGGTCGGCGGCATCTCGATCAACGACTTCATCTGCGCGGCCAAGGTGGACGCCCTGTTGCCTTGAGCCGTTTCCAGGGGCTGGCAGTGGCGCGGGTCGTGGCCGCGCACGGCCGGCATGCCTTTGTCGAGACCGCCGAAGGCCGACGTGTGCAGTGCCACCTGCGCGGACGCAAGGCTGACCTGGTGGTCGGCGACTTGGTGCGTTGGCAGAGCGCCGGCGACGAAGGCGTGATCGAAGCAGTCGAAGAACGGCGCAACCTGCTGTTCCGTCAGGACGACTGGCGCACGAAGTCCTTTGCTTCCAATCTGGACCAGATCCTGCTGCTGGTGGCCGGCGAACCGGTTTTCAGCGAATCGCAGCTGACGCGTGCACTGGTCGCGGCCGAAAGCGCCGGCATCCCGGCGCTGATCGGGCTGAACAAGATCGACAAACCGAGTGCGGTGCAGGCCCGCGAGCGCCTGCAGCCCTACCGCGCGATGGGCGTGCAGGTGCTCGAGTTCGCCCTGAAGGCCGATCCGGCAACCGCGCTGGCACGGCTGCAGCCGCTGCTGCAAGGCAAGATCACGCTGGTGCTGGGGCCCAGCGGCACCGGTAAGAGCACGCTCATCAACCTGCTGGTGCCACAGGCGCAGGCGCAGGTGGGCGAGATCTCGCAGGCACTCAACTCGGGCCGGCACACCACGACCAGCACGCTGTGGTACTGGCTGGATACTGCACGCAGCGGCGCGCTGATCGACTCGCCTGGATTCCAGGAGTTCGGCCTGCGCCACATCGACCCGGCACAGCTGGCCACACTGATGCCGGACCTGCGTGCACAGCTCGGGGGATGCCGCTTCTACAACTGCATGCACCGCCACGAACCCGGTTGCGGCGTTCTGGCTGCCGTGGAACGCGGCGAGATCGCGCCGCAGCGCTACAGGCTGTATGCACAGATCCTGGACGAGCTGACCGAGCGCTGAGCTCAGCCAAGGATGTTGGCCAGCGTCAGCAAGGCCAGCAGCAGCATCCACAGCACGACCGAGCGCCACACCAGGCCGACCACGCTTTGCAGGTGGGCACTTTGCAGGGGCACGCCGGCGGTGGAGCCTTCTGCAGCGCCGGCCCCGGCCGTGCCGCCGCTGAAGGGCTTGGAGCGGTCGGGCGTGACGCCGGGTGCCGCATCGCCCCCCAGCTGCACGCCCACCGCACCGGCGGCAGCGGCAAGGATGATGCCTTCGTTAGGCTGTTGCCAGAGGCGCGCGTCACGCCGCCAGCCGTTGACGGCCTCCTCGAAATTGCCCACCACCGCGAATCCGAAGGCGGTCAGCCGCGCCGGCACCAGGTCGATCAGGCCGAAGAGCCGACGCGATACTTCGAGCAGGCGGTCGTTGTCGGGCGCGTCGAGTGCGCGCAGGCGATAGGCCCAGTAGCGGCTGACGAATTCGGCCATGCGGAACAACACCGCGCCAGCCGGGCCCAGGCCCAGCGCCGAGCAGACGATGAACCAGAAGAACACGCCGAACACATGGCGGTGGGCCGCAAGCAACGCATGCTCGACCACGTGGCGCAGCACCTCGGTGTGCGGCAGTTCGCCGGCATCCAGGTGCAGCCATTCGGCCAGCAGGCGGCGCACCTCGTTGTCATCGCCGTTGTCAAGCGCCTCGCGCAGGTCGGTGAAGTAGTGGCTGAACTGGCGAAAACCCAGCGTGACGTAGAGCACTGCCACGTCGAAGAGCAGCGCCAGCACCAGGCTGTAGCGGCTGATGCCCAGGTAGGCCAGCGCAACCAGCAGCGTCGGTGTCAGCACCGACACGCACCACACCACCCACACATGGCGTGGCTTGCCGGCATCGAAGTTGCGGCCGACCCAGCCGACCCAGACCACCAGCCGGTGATGCACCCAGTTGTCGCGTGGCAGGGGCTTCAGCTGTTCGATCAGCAGCGCGATCAGGACGGCAAAGAAACTCATCGGCAACGATGATAGCGAGCGGGGTTTCGCCGCCCGGTGCGCGGGCTGCAGTCAGTCGCGCAGGAAGCCGTACAGGTTGCGCAGCATGGCCGCAGTAGCGCCCCAGATGAAGTAGGTGCGCGACGCCCCCTGTTCGTCGAGACCCTGCCAGGGCATCGACAGGAACTGCCGACGCTGGCCCTGCAGGTCGAACTCATGGCGCCGGTGGTGCGCCGGCGTCATCAGGAAGCTCAGCGGCACTTCGAAGGCCTCGGCCACCTCGAAGGCGTCGAGCTGCAGGCTGAAGGGTGGGCGCACCAGCGCCACCACCGGTGTGACAACGTAACGCGTGACCGTGGTGTAGTGCGGCAGCTGGCCGATGACGTCGACCGCTTCCCGCGCCAGGCCGACTTCTTCCTCGGCCTCGCGCAGCGCGGTGGCTACGGCGTCGGCATCGTCCTGCTCAACGCGCCCGCCGGGGAAGCTGATCTGCCCGGCATGGTCGCGCAGGTGCTCGGTGCGACGCGTCAGCAGCACGCGCAGACCGTCTGGCCGCTGCACCAGCGGCACCAGCACCGAAGCTGCGGACAAGCCTTCCGGGTCGAAGCCGGTGTCGCCGTCGATGTCCGCCTGCCAATCCTTCGCCGACTCGAAACGCCGGCGCAAGGCCTCAGGCGTCAAGCGCGCCGGATCGACCGCCGGAAGGTGGTGGTCGGTACCTATGACGGGCACTGCCTGCGGGTCGAGGATTCTGGGGCGGGTCGTAGGCATGCGGACAGGCCAACTTCTGTCGGCAGGCGGCTGCGCCGCGTCACCGACAAAACTCGCTTCGCGCTGCACGCGACCTGTGGCTACGCCACAGGCTGACCGATGGTCAGGCGAGTTTTTCCTTGATGCGGGCCGACTTGCCGCTGCGCTGGCGCAGGAAGTACAGCTTGGCACGGCGCACGTCGCCGCGGCGCTTGACCTCGATGCCGGCAATGATCGGGCTGTACAGCTGGAAGGTGCGCTCGACACCCTCGCCGTTGGAGATCTTGCGCACGATGAAGCTGCTGTTGAGGCTGCGGTTGCGCTTGGCGATGACCACGCCTTCGAACGCCTGCACGCGCTTGCGCGTGCCTTCGACCACGTTGACGCTGACGATCACCGTGTCGCCTGGGGCGAAGGCGGGGATCTTCTTGTTCAGGCGCGCGATTTCCTCGTGCTCGAGGGTGCTGATCAAATCCATCGGGTTCTCCAGGCGATCATGCCGGCGTGCTGTTGGGGTGTGGGCCGTCGGGCGCTTGGGGCCTTCAGGCATGCAGGACATGGTCGTTCTGCGTTGTAGAGCGGCAGAGGATCGAAAAGCTTTTGATTATAGCCCGAGAAGCTTTAGGTACTTCTCGTCGGCCGCATCCAGCCGCCCTGCCGCGCGGGCCGCGGCGATCAGGTCCGGGCGTCGGCGCGCAGTCAGCTCCAGCGAGCGCTCGCGCAGCCAGCGCGCCACTAGGCCATGGTGGCCGGACAGCAGCACCGGCGGCACGGGCATTTGGCCGGCCGGGCCTTGCCATTGCTCCGGCCGGCTGTACTGCGGCCCTTCGAGCAGGCCTTCGGAAAAGCTGTCCTGCTGGTGCGAGGGTTCGCTCAGCACACCCGGCATCAGCCGTGCCACCGCGTCCAGCAGTGCCAATGCCGGCAACTCGCCGCCGGACAGCACGAAGTCGCCCAGGCTGATCTCGTGTGTCACATGGGCGTCGATGACGCGCTGGTCAACCCCTTCGTAGCGGCCGCACAGCAGCACGGCGCCGAGGCCGGCTGCGAACTCGCGCACCAGGGCCTGGTCCAGCGGTCGCCCGGCAGGGCTGAAATGCACGACCGGCGCCGGCACGGGGTCGGCGCGCTGCGCGCGCACTGCCGCCAGTGCACGATGCAGCGGCTCGGCCAGCATCACCATGCCGGGGCCGCCGCCATAGGGGCGGTCGTCGACACGGCGGTAGGCGTCATCGGCAAATTCGCGCAGCGGCCACAGTTGCACCTGCACCACGCCGCTGTCGAACGCACGGCGGGTGATGCCGTGCTTCAGGTGGGCCTCGAACAGATCGGGAAACAGCGTGACGATGTCGAAGCGCATGGCTGTCTTCAGTAGTCCAGGCCCCAGTCGACGTCGATGCGGCCCGTGGCCAGGTCCACCCGGTCGACATAGGCAGCAACGAAGGGAATCAGCCTTTCCGGTGCAGTCGGTTCGGCTCGCACCTGCAGCACGCTGTGCGCGCCGTTGTCGATCAGGCCAGCCACCTCGCCGAGCAGCACGCCTTCGCGGTTGAAGACCTGCAGACCGATCAGGTCGACCCAGTAGAACTCGTCGCTGCCGGCGGTGGGAAAGCTGCTGCGGGGGACGAAGATTCGGGCGCCGCGCAGCGCCTCGGCCGCGCTGCGGTCGGTGATGTCTCGCACCGACGCCACCACGTCGTCGCCATGCTCGCGGGCCTCGGCGATGCGCAGCAGCGTCGGCAGCGTGGCAGTGGCCTCGCGTGCCGCACGCCCGGGTCGGGCTTCAGGGGGGCGCAGGAACCAGCGCCTTGAGGAAAACAGCGCCTGCGGGTCCTTGGCATAGGGTTGGACCCGGATCCAACCCTTGATGCCCCAGGCGTCAAGCACGCGGGCGACTTCAATCGCGTCAGCGGGAAACGCGGCGTCCGACGCCGACGGGTCCGACGCGGCAACCACCCAGCGGGCTTCAGGCGGCCGTCTTGGCCTGGTCGACCAGGCGCGAAACAGTGGGTGACAGCTTGGCACCCACTCCAGCCCAATAGCTGACGCGGTCGATGGACACGCGCAGCGGCTGCTCGCCACCGGAGGCCATCGGGTTGTAGAAGCCCACGCGCTCGATGAAGCGGCCGTCGCGGCGCTCGCGCGAGTCGGAGACCACGATGTTGTAGAACGGGCGCTTCTTGGCGCCACCGCGAGCCAGTCGAATGACGACCATGATGGGAAATCCTTCAGTGAGTATCACAAGCCGCGCCGGGAGAGCCCACCGGCCCCGGCAACACCAGCCTGCCGCAGGACCGTCGCGCCGGGGGGCGGCGCAGCCAGCTTCGGAAACCGAGCATTATAAACTCAAGCTTTGGTCGACCGTCACCCTGCATGCAAACCGCTCCCCTGCTCGTGCGCCCGAGCTCGCTGGCCGACGTCGGCGCCATCCGTGACATCTACGCGCTGGCGGTCACCCTGGGCACCGGCACTTTCGAGCTGGAAGCGCCGGACCTGGCCGAGATGGCGCGCCGCCGCGATGACGTGCTCGCCAAAGGCCTGCCCTGGCTGGTGGCCGAGCAGGACGGGCAGCTGTTGGGCTATGCCTACGCCAACCACTTCCGCCCACGGCCGGCGTACCGCTTCAGCGTCGAGGACTCGATCTACCTGCACCCCGAGGCCCAGGGCCGCGGACTCGGGCGCGTGCTGCTGGCCGAACTGGTGGCCCGCTGCCAGGCAGCCGGTGCACGCCAGATGCTGGCGGTGATCGGCGACAGCGCCAACGCGGCTTCAGTCGGTGTACATCAGGCGCTGGGCTTCGAGCGTTGCGGTCTGCTGCAATCCGTGGGCTGGAAGTTCGGGCGCTGGCTGGACGTGGTGCTGATGCAGCGGCCGCTGGGCGCCGGCAGCGCGGCGCCGGGCGGTGCCGCGTGAAGCGGCCACGATCCAAGACGCTGGCCACCTGGCTGGCGGTGATCGGTGGCGCCTTCGGAGCGCACCGCTTTTACCTGCATGGTTGGCGCGACCTGATCGCCTGGCTCTACCCGCTGCCCACGCTACTGGGCCTGGCCGGCGTGCAGCGCATGCGCGCCTTCGGCCAGGATGACCGCGTGGCCTGGGTGTTGATCCCGTTGCTCGGGCTGGCGTTGTCAGCGGCCATGCTCTCGGCCATCGTCTACGGGCTGACACCCGACGACAAGTGGGCGGTCCGCCACAACCCAGGCCAGCCGCCGCAGGCCACCGGCTGGGCTCCAGTGCTGGGCGTGATCATCGCGCTGCTGGTCGGCTCCAGCGTGCTGATGGGCACGGTGGCCTTCAGCGGCCAGCGCTTCTTCGAATGGCAGCTGGAGCAATCGGCCGACCGGCCCTAGAACAGCACTCGGCCGACGTAGTAGAAGACCGCGGCGACGAAGGCGCTGGCCGGGATGGTCAGCACCCAGGCCCAGACGATGTTGCCGGCCACGCCCCAGCGCACCTTGGACGCATTGCGCACCGCGCCGACACCGACGATGGCCCCGGTGATGGTGTGGGTGGTCGACACCGGGATGCCCAGCGCGGTGGCCAGGAACAGCGTCATCGCCCCACCGGTCTCGGCGCAGAAGCCGCCCACCGGCTTGAGCTTGGTGATGCGCTGGCCCATGGTCTTGACGATGCGCCAGCCACCGAACAACGTGCCCGCGCCGATGGCCAGGTAGCAAGTCCAGATCACCCAGCTGGGTGGCATGGTGTCGGTGGCCGCGGACGCGCCGGAGGCGATGAGCAGCATCCAAATGATGCCGATGGTCTTCTGCGCGTCGTTGCCGCCGTGGCCCAGCGAATACAGACCGGCAGAGACAAGCTGCAGCCTTCGGAACCAGTTGTCCACACGCAGCGGCGAGCTGCGGCGGCAGATCCACGACACCGCCACCATCAACAGGCCGGCGAGCAGGAAGCCCAGCACCGGCGACACCACGATGAAGGCCACGGTCTTGAACACGCCTGCCAAAACCAGCTTGCCGGCGCCGGCCTTGGCGATGGTGGCGCCGACGATGCCGCCGATCAGCGCATGCGATGAACTGGAGGGGATGCCGTACCACCAAGTCACCAGGTTCCAGCTGATGGCGCCGATCAGCGCACCGAAGACCACGTACTGGTCCACCACGTCGGGTTCGACGATGCCCTTGCCGACGGTGGCCGCCACCTTCAGCTGGAAGACGAAGATGGCCACGACATTGAAGAAGGCGGCAAACAGCACGGCCGTCTGCGGCCGCAGCACGCCGGTGGAGACGACCGTGGCGATGGAGTTCGCCGCGTCGTGGAAGCCGTTCATGAAGTCGAAGACCAGTGCCAGCAGCACCAGCAGCGCGACGACCCAGAAGCCGATCTGGAGGCTTTGCATCTGGCGGGCTGAGCTCAGGAGTTCTCGAGCACCACGCCTTCGATCATGTTGGCCACGTCCTCGCACCGGTCGGAGATCGACTCCAGGTGCTCGTAGATGGCCTTCAACTTGATCAGCTCGCGCACGTCGTTCTCTTCGCGGAACAGCTTGGACATCGCCGAGCGCATCACCCGGTCGGCATCGGATTCAAGCTTGTCGATCTCCTCGCACGTCTTGATGGCCGCTTCGGCCACGTCAGGGTGGCTGAGTTTCGGCATCAACGACACCGCATGCTGCACGCGCTCACAGCACTTGGCGCTGATCTCGCCCAGACGCAGCACGTCCTCGGTGAGCTTGCGCACGTCGTACAGCGACATCGTTTCGGTGGCGTCCTGCAGCAGGTCGACGATGTCGTCCATGCCGTTGATCAGCCCGTGGATCTGCTCGCGCCCGATCGGCGTGATGAAGGTCTTGTGCAGCAGGCGATTGACTTCAGCCGTCACGCGATCGGCCGCACGCTCGGCGGCATCGACCTCGGCCGCGTGGCGCTCACGCCGTTGTGGATCGTCGTAGTTCTCGATCAACTGCATGAAGGCCCGCGCGGCCTGCGTGATGAAGGCCGCGTGCTGGTCGAATAGCTCGAAGAAGTTGCCCTCGCGTGGCAGCAGCTTGGCAAAGAACATGTTCTTGTCTCCCCGCTGGCGCAACCTCTGTGCTCGCGGCGGCGCGATTGTAGGTGCCGGCCCGGTTCGCGCCGTCAGCCAGCGGCCACTTTGTCGATGGCCTGGTCGGCTGCGCGTGCAAGCCACGGCGCAATCGGCCCCAGGCCCGGCAGGCTGATCCGCGGGTCGATCTCGGACAATGGCAGCAGCACGAAGGCGCGCAGATGGGCTCGCGGGTGCGGTAGGGTCAGCTCGTCGCTGCTGAGCACCCCATCACCGTAGACCAGCAGATCGAGGTCCAGCGTGCGCGGTGCGTTGCGCACGCTGCGCAGGCGGCCGAACTCCTGCTCGATGGCCTGCAGCCGGTGCAACAGCGCAAGCGCCGGCAGCGTGGTGAGCAGCTCGGCCGCGGCGTTGATGAAGTCCGGCCCCGACGCCTCGACCGGCGCGCTGCGGTACAGCGACGAACAGGCCACCAAGCGCGTGTCGGGCAACCGACCCAGGGCCTGCAGCGCGGCGCGCGCCGTGGCCAGCGCATCGCCCAGGTTCGCGCCCACGCCAACGAAGGCGCGCACTGGTGCAGTCATGCTCAGTCCGGCTGCGCTGGCGCCGCGCCGGCGGGGCCGGCATCGCTACCCGCCGCACCGCCGGGCTTGCGCCGGCGGCGGCGGCGCTTGCGTGGCGCGGCCTCGTCAGCCGGCTCGGCCTCGGCGAGGGGTGCACCCGCCGCGGGCGCAGCGGGTCGCGCTGCCGCCACGCGGCGCGGCGGCTGCTGCTGCTCGCGCACGGCCTTGAGCAGGGCCACGCGCTCGTCCTCGTCGCCGAGGGCGAAGTCTTCCCACCATTCAGCCAGTTCGCTGTCGATCTCGCCCGCATCGGCGCGCAAGCGCAGGAAGTCGTAGCCGGCGCGGTAGCGCGGTTGCTCGACCAGCGCACGCGGCGTGTTACCGCTGCGCCGCTCGAAGCGCGGCTGCATCAGCCAGATCTCGCGCATGTCGGCCGCCAGCTTGCCGCGGCCGGAGATGTCGCCGATGCGTGCGTCGAAGACCGCATCCACCGCCTGCTGCAGCGCCGGGAAAGGCGCCTCGCCGGCGGCCTGCAAGGCGTTCCAGCGCTCCACCACCTCGTGCCACAACAGGCAGGCCAGCATGAAGCTCGGCGCCACCGCCAGGCCCTCCGCGACGCGCCGATCGGTGTCGGCCAGCGCCAGGTTGACGAAGCGCTCGCGCGCCTCATGGCGCTGGCTCGGGTTGAGCAGCGCGTCCAGGATTGGGAACACGCCTCGCTGCAGACCCTGTTTGCGCAATTCGTCCAAGCTCTTGAGCGCATGGCCGGTCTGCAGCAGCTTGATCATCTCGTCGAACAGGCGCGAGGCCGGCACGTTGGCCAGCAGAGCAGCCATCTCCTTGATCGGCGCCTGCGTCTTCGGGTCGATGGCGAAGCCCAGCTTGGCGGCGAAGCGCACCACGCGGATGATGCGCACCGGATCCTCGCGGTAGCGCGCGGCCGGGTCGCCGATCATGCGCAGTACGCGCTTCTTCGCATCCTTGAAGCCATGGTGGTAGTCGACGACGATCTGTTCGGTCGGGTCGTAGTACAGCGCGTTGACGGTGAAATCGCGCCGCGCCGCGTCCTCGATCTGCGGGCCCCAGACGTTGTCGCGCAGCACCCGCCCGCTGGCGTCGACCACATGCGTCTTGCCGCTGAGCTCCTGCTTCGACGTCTTCTCGTTGCCGCTGACCTGGTCCGCCGCGGCGGAGTCGAGCAGCGCGCGGAAGGTCGAGACCTCGATCACCTCGTGGTCGCGGCCGCGGCCGAAGATCACGTGCACGATGCGAAAGCGCCGGCCGATGATGAAGGCGCGGCGGAACAGCGCCTTCACTTGCTCGGGCGTGGCGTCGGTGGCGACATCGAAGTCCTTGGGCCGCAGCCCGACCAGCAGGTCGCGCACCGCGCCGCCGACGATGTAGGCCTGGTGCCCGGCCTCCTTGAGCGTGCGCACCACGCGCACGGCATAGTCGTCGAGCAGACCCTGGTCGATGCCGTGCTCGGTTGCGCCGACCTCGACGCGTTTGCCCAGCGGCACCGCGGGCACAGCGGCGGCGGGGCTCTTGCCGAGCAGGCGGTTGATGAATTTCTTGATCATGCAAAGAGCCTGAGGATGGGCCAGCCGCGCTCGTCGGCGATGCGTTCCAGCGCCGGCGCGGGGTTGGTCGCCACCGGGTGGCTGACGCGCTCGAGCAGAGGCAGGTCGTTGGTGGAATCGCTGTAGAAGGTGATGCGCTCGAAGTCTTCGCAGGCCAGGCCCTGGCGCGCCAGCCACTGCTGCACCCGCGTGACCTTGCCTTCGCGGTAGGCCGGCACGCCCTGCACTTCGCCCGTGACGCGCCCAGCGGCGTCGCGCTGCAGTTCGGTGGCGATGAGTTGATCCACGCCGAAGAGCGTGGCGATGGGCCGGGTGATGAACTCGTTGGTGGCGGTGACGATGGCCACCCGGTCGCCGGCCTGGACATGGCGGCGCAGCAGCGCGCGGGCCGCATCGTGGACGGCCGGGCGGATCATCTCGTCAATGAAGCGCTGGCTGGCCGCGGCCTGCTCCTGCGCCGTGCGCTCGCGCCAGGCCGAAGTGGCGAAGCGGATGTAGGCATCGACGTCCAGCTTCTCGGCCTGGTACTGCGCATAGAACTGATCGTTGGTGCGGCGGAAATCCTCGCCGTCAGCCCAGCCCAGGCGCACCATGAACTCGCCGAAGGCATGGTCGGAATCGATCGCCAGCAGCGTGCCGTCCAGGTCGAAGAGCGTCAGGTTCATGACTGGGCCCCGGCCTCGACCGCGTCTTCCTGCAGCATCTGACGCAGCAGCGGCACGGTCAATGGCCGCTGGCGCGCCAGCGCGAAGCGGTCCATGCGGTCGAGCAGCTGCATCAGCGTGCCCAGGTCGCGGGCCGCGCGCGTGAGCAGGTAGTCCATCACCTCGTCGGGCAGGAAGATGCCGCGCCGGTCGGCCTCGCGGCGCAGTGCCGCGCGGGTTTCGTTCTCGCTGGTGGGCTGTAGCGCAAACACATGGCCCCAGGCCAGGCGCGTGCGCAGGTCGTCGCGCAGGGCCAGGTCCACCGGCGGCACGCGGCCGGCCGCGGCCCATTGCACGCCGGCTTCGCCGGCCTGCACAAAGAGCGCGAAGGCGGCCTGCTGCCGCTGGGCATCGAGCAGCTCGCAGCGGTCCACCACCACCAGGCTCCAGCACGGCTGCAGCAGCCAGGGCGCCGGGTCGGCGGCATCGAAGCTGCCGGCATGCTCACCGGCGGCCTGGCGCGCGTTGACCAGCGCCCGCAGCAGATGGCTCTTGCCGCTGCCGGGCGGGCCCCACAGATACACCGGCGCCGCCGACATATCGAACGCACGCAGGTGCGCCACCGCCGCGGCATTGGCACTGGTCAGGTAAGAGTCGAGGGTGGGCAGCGGATCCGGGCCGATCGCCAGCGGGATCTGCTTCATCGCCGTGTGGGGTCTGGCATGCCTCGGGATTTTAGGGGGCGGAGCCATGTCGGCGGCCGGCAGCCCCGACGGCAGCGTCAATGCAAGGGGCCGTGTCGGCCATCGGCCAGGCCGCGCAAGCGCTCGCGCAGCGCTTGCGCATCGTCGGCCTGCGGCATGTGCTTCAGGTAGGCCAGCAGGTCCTGCGCGGCGGCTTCGTCCTGACCCAGTTCGGCCCGCGCGAGGCCGCGGTCGCGCCGCTCCTCCCAGGCCTGCGGCAGCAGCACCACCAGCCGCTCGCACACCGCCAGCAGACGCGGCCAGTCCTCTGCGGTGCGGTGGATCTCCTTCAGGTTGCGCAGCAGCCGAGCGATGACGTCGCGCGGCGGCGCCGCCTGCAGGAACAGGCCCAGCGGCACTTCGAAGTCGCCGGTCAGACCGCGCGAGCGGCGGTAGGGCAGCAGGCGTTCTTCCAGCTCGGCGCGCGACAGTGACTGTCCGGTCAGCGGGTCGATGACCACCTCACCCTTGCCGGCGCGCAGCTTCACCAGGAAATGCCCCGGGAAGGACACGCCGCGGGCGCTCAGGCCGATCTGCGTGGCCAGCTCGGCGTAGAGCAGCGCCAACGTGATGGGGATGCCGCGGCGCATGGCCAGTACCTCGTGCAGGTAGCTGTTGCGCGGGTCGTAGTAGTTGTTGACGTTGCCGGCAAAACCCAGGTCCTGGAAGAAGTAGCGGTTCAGGAAACGCAGCTTCTGCAGCACCACCGCATCGGCCGGAATGCGGCGCTTGAGCCGGTCGGCCAGCGCGTCCACCTGGGCCAGCACGCCCTGCGGATCCAGGCGCGGGTATTCGTCCTGCGCCACCGCGATGGCGGCCTCGAGCAGCGCGAAGCCCTCGTCCTCGGCCACCAGCGAGGCAAAGTACTGCAGCGCGGTGGGCACCTCGAAGCGCAGGGTGTCGCTCATGGCCAGAGTGTATCGGTCAGGCCCGGCGCCGGAAGTGCGCCGGGCGCAGGCCGCTGGCCAGCAGGATGCTGAAGTACAGCAACGCCGCACCGCCCAGCACCGCCGCCATCCAGCCGGCACGCAGACCCCAATGTGCCTGCAGCCCGATCCAGTCGATGGCTTGGCCGGCCCAGGCCAGCATCGCGCCCAGCGCGGTGCAGGCCAGCACCACCCGAAGCACGAACAGGCCCCAGCCCGGCAGCGGTAGGTAGACCTTGGCGCGGCGCAGGCCGATCAGCAGCCAACCTGCGTTGACCAGGGCGCCCAGGCCGATCGACAGCGCCAGCCCGGCATGGCCCAACTGGGGCACGAGCAGGGCATTCATCGCCTGCGTGGCGACGAGCACGATGATGGCGATTCGCACCGGCGTACGGATGTCGTGGCGCGCATAGAAGCCCGGCGCCAGCACCTTGACGCCGACCAGCCCCATCAGGCCAACGCCATAGCCCATCAGCGCACGCGTGGTCTGGGTCACGTCCTGCGGCTGGAACTGGCCATAGTGGAACAGCACCGCCACCAGCGCCTTGGGGAAGACGATCAGCGCCACCGCACAGGGCAGCGCCAGCAGCACCAGCATGCGCAGGCCCCAGTCGAGCATGTCCGAATAGGCCTGCGTATCGTCGCGCGCTTGGGCTGCGGACAGCTGCGGCAGCAGCACCACGCCCAGCGCCACGCCAAGCAGCGCGGTCGGGAACTCCATCAACCGGTCGGCATAGGTCAGCCAGGACACCGCTCCGACGCCCACGTGCGAGGCGATCTGGGTGTTGATGAGCAACGAAATCTGCGCCACCGAAACGCCCAGCAAGGCCGGCGCCATCCGCCTGAGCACGCGATGCACACCGGGATGATGCCAGGCGGCCTTCAGCGACGTCCAGCCCATGGCAAAGCGCGGCATGCAACCGATGGCGCGCAGCGCCGGAATCTGGATCGCCGCTTGCAACGCCCCGCCGAACATCACGCCGGCCGCCAGCGCCAGCACCGGGTTCAACCCCCAGCGGACGAACAGCGGCGCGCCCCACCAGGCGGCGGCAATGACCGCCAGGTTCAGCAGCACCGGCGTGGCCGCCGGCACGGCAAAACGCTTCCAGGTGTTGAGGATGCCGGCCGACAGCGCCACCATCGACATGAAGGCGATGTAGGGAAACATCCAGCGCGTCATGGTCGCCGCCAGGTCGAACTCGGCCAGGCCGGAGCCGATCAGCCACACCAGCACCGGCGCACCGATCATGCCGACGATGCAGGTCACCAGCAGCGCCCAGGCCAGCACGCTGGCCACCGCGTCGATCAGTTGGTGGGTGGTCTCATCGCCGTGGCGCTCACGGGTGTCGGCCAGGATCGGCACGAAGGCCTGCGAGAAGGCGCCTTCGGCAAACAGCCGGCGCAGCAGGTTGGGGATGCGGAAGGCGACGTTGAAGGCGTCGGTGGCGGCGCTGGCACCGAAAGCCGCGGCAATCAACTGCTCGCGCAACAACCCGGTGACGCGGGAGGCCAGCGTGAGCAGGGAAACGGTGGAGGCGGCCTTGAGCAGGTTCATCGCTGGCGCAACGGCAAGACGCGATGGTCCTGGGGCAGCAGCAAGATTATAGGCAGGCATACCCCAGAGGCCTGGCCGGGCCAGGCCTCTGGTGCTATACTTATCGGCTTTGCACCTCACGTTTGAGCTGAAGCATGGCCACATCGACCAAAGCCAAGAAGAAGACCGTCCGCCTCGCCTCGGGACGCAAGCGCGCGCGCCAGGACGTGAAGCTGAACGCCGCCAACACTTCGCTGCGCTCGAAGTTCCGCACCGCCATCAAGAATGTGCAGAAGGCCGTCCTCACGGGCGACAAGGCCAAGGCCACCGACCTGTACAAGTCGGCGCAGAGCGTCATCGATTCCATCGCCGACAAGGGCCTGTTCCACAAGAACAAAGCCGCGCGACACAAGAGCCGCCTTTCGGCGAAGCTGAAGGCGTTGTCGGCCTGACCCAGCGACCCGAAGGTCGTCTGCATCAAGAGCCTGCATCGCAGGCTCTTTTTCATTTATCTTCCACTTCTGCAGCCCGAGGACCCTCGATGAACGCTCCAGACTCCGCCGTTGTCTCGCCGATGCCGCACGTGATGAATACCTACGGGCGGCTGCCGATCGCGCTGAGCCACGGCCGAGGCTGCTGGGTCTGGGACAGCGAAGGCCGCAAGTACCTGGACGGGCTGGGCGGCATTGCCGTCAACACGCTGGGCCATGCGCACCCGAAGCTGGTGCCGGCGCTGCAGGAACAGATCGGCAAGCTGATCCACAGCTCCAACTACTACGAGGTGCCGCTGCAGGAGCAGCTGGCCGCGAAGCTGTGCGAGTTGTCCGGGCTGGACGCGGTGTTCTTCTGCAGCACGGGCCTGGAGGCCAACGAAGGCGCGTTGAAGATCGCGCGCAAGTACGGCCATGACCGCGGGATCGAGCGCCCCGAGGTCATCGTCTACGAAGGCGCCTTCCATGGCCGCTCGATCGCCACGCTGTCGGCCACCGCCAACCCCAAGGTGCAGGCCGGTTTCGGCCCGCTGGTCGAGGGTTTCGTGCGCGTGCCGCTGAACGATCTGGCCGCGGTGGAACGCGTGGCCCGCGAAAATCCGAACGTGGTGGCCGTGTTTCTGGAGACCATCCAGGGCGAAGGCGGCATCCACCCGTCGCGCTGGGACTACTTGCAGGGCATTCGCAAGCTGTGCGACCAGAAGAACTGGCTGCTGATGCTGGACGAGGTGCAGTGCGGCATCGGCCGTACCGGCAAGTGGTTCGCCCACCAGTGGGCCGGCATCCGGCCCGACGTGATGCCGCTGGCCAAGGGGCTGGGCTCGGGCGTGCCGGTAGGCGCCGTGGTCGTCGGCCCGAAGGCGAAGAACGTGCTCGGCCCCGGCAACCACGGCACCACCTTCGGCGGCAACCCGCTGGCCATGCGCGCCGGCGTCGAGACGCTGCGCATCATGGTCGAGGACGGCGTGATGGCCAATGCCGCCGCCGTCGGCGCGGCGCTGAAGGCCGGCCTGGAGCGCGAGTTGAAGGGCGTGGCCGGCGTGGTCGAGGTGCGCGGCCAGGGCCTGATGCTGGGCATCGAGCTCGATAGGCCTTGCGGCGTGCTGCTGCAGCGTGCGGCCGGGGCCGGGCTGATGCTCAGCGTCACCGCCGACAAAGTCATCCGTCTGGTGCCGCCGCTGATCCTGTCGGCCGACGAGGCAGCGCAGATCGTCGCCATCCTGTGCCCGCTGATCCGCGCCTTCCTGGCCGAAGGCGCATGAAGCCCGGGCACTCGCTGATGAAGCACTACCTGCAATTCAAGGACCTGCGCGCCGAGGAGTACGCCTACCTGTTCGAGCGCACGCGCACCATCAAGACGCGCTTCAAGAACTACGAGAAGTACCAGCCGCTGGCCGATCGCACGCTGGCCATGATCTTCGAGAAGGCCAGCACGCGCACCCGCGTCAGCTTCGAGGCCGGCATGTACCAGATGGGCGGCTCGGTGGTGCACCTGACCACCGGCGACAGCCAGCTCGGTCGCGCCGAGCCGGTCGAGGATTCCGCGCGCGTCATCAGCCGCATGGTCGATCTGGTCATGATCCGCACCTACGAACAGGCCAAGATCGCCGCCTTCGCGGCGCATTCGCGCGTGCCGGTGATCAACGGCCTGACCAACGAGTACCACCCTTGCCAGATCCTGGCCGACATCTACACCTACATCGAGCAGCGTGGCGCGATTCAGGGCAAGGTGGTGGCCTGGGTGGGCGACGGCAACAACATGGCCAACACCTGGCTGCAGGCCGCCGAGATCCTGGGCTTCACCGTGCATGTCAGCACACCCGGCGGCTACGAGGTCGACCCCGCCGTGGCCGGCATCTCGCGGCGCGATTGCTACAAGGTCTTCAAGAACCCCATGGATGCCTGCCGCGGCGCCGACCTGGTGACCACCGACGTGTGGACCAGCATGGGCTACGAGGCCGAGAACCAGGCGCGGCAGAAGGCCTTTGCCGACTGGTGCGTCGACGCCGAGATGATGGCCGCGGCCAGGCCCGAGGCGCTGTTCATGCACTGCCTGCCGGCCCACCGCGGCGAAGAAGTCGCCGCCGATGTCATCGACGGCCCGCAATCGGTGGTCTGGGACGAGGCTGAGAATCGCTTGCACGTGCAGAAGGGACTCATGGAGTACCTTCTGCTCGGCCGGATCGGCTGACGGCCGATGCGGCGGCCCGCAGGGCCGGCAGGCTGTTCCGGTGCAGGCTCATGTCGACGTAGCCGACGTGAAGCGCCACCAAGCGCGTGCCGGAACCAAAATCGTCGGCAGATGCAACCGCCGACACCGACCGGCTACGTTTGACGCTACCCCATCGCGTCGATATACTTTAGTCCTAAAGTATCAAGCGCACGCTTCTCCGTGCGGCAGCCCCGCCCATGCCACGCCTCTGGGACATCTCACCGCCCGTGCATGCCGCTTCGCCGGTGTTCCCGGGTGACGTGGCCTACAGCCAGGGCTGGTCGGCGCGCATCGGCCCGGGCTGCCCGGTCAACGTCGCGACGCTGACCTTGTCACCGCACACCGGCGCGCATGCCGACGCGCCGCTGCACTACGACGGGGCCGGCGCCGCCATCGGGAACGTGGCGCTTGAACCCTACCTCGGCCGCTGCCGCGTGATCCATGCCATCGGCCGCGGCCCGCTGATCGAATGGGCACATCTCGAACACGCACTGGCCGACCTGCCGCCGCGCGTGCTAGTGCGCACCTATGCGCGCCAGCCCGAGGGCTGGGATCCCGATCTCGCCGCCTTTGCGCCGCAGACGGTGGAGCGCCTGGCAGACCGGGGCGTGCTGCTGATCGGCATCGACACCGCCAGCATCGACCCGGCCGAGAGCAAGGACTTGCCCAGCCACCAGGTGATCCGGCGCCGCAGGCTGCGCGTGCTGGAGAACCTGCGCCTGGACGACGTGCCGGAAGGCGACTACGAACTGATCGCGCTGCCGCTGAAGCTGATGAGCGCCGACGCCAGCCCGGTGCGCGCCGTGCTGCGAGAACTGGAGACAAGATGAACACCCGTGACGAAGCCCTGGCGCTGGACGCCGCCGACCCGCTGGCGCACTTGCGCGAGCAGTTCGACATCCGTCCCGGTTTGATCTACCTGGACGGCAACTCGCTCGGCGTCATGCCCAAGGCCACGCCAGCGCGCGTGCAGCAGGTGGTGGCGCAGGAATGGGGCACCGGCCTGATCGGCAGCTGGAACAGCGCCGGCTGGATGGACCTGGCGCCGCGCATCGGCGACAAGATCGCGCAGCTGATCGGCGCGAAGCCCGGCGAATGCGTGGCCGCCGATTCCACCTCGGTGAACCTGTTCAAGGTGCTGAGCGCTGCTTTGACCATCGCGCGCGCCGACGCGCCACAGCGCATGCGCATCGTCTCCGAGCGCAGCAACTTCCCGACCGACCTGTACATCGCCGAGGCCCTGGCCGCCGAGCGCGGACTCGAACTGGTGCTGGCCGACAACCCCGAAGAGCTGCCCGCGCTGCTCGACGCGCGCTGCGCGGTGCTGATGCTGACGCATGTCAACTACCGCACCGGCCGCATGCACGACATGGCCGCGCTGACGCAACTCGCGCACGCGGCCGGCGCGCTGGCGTTGTGGGACCTGGCACATTCGGCCGGCGCCGTGCCGGTGGACCTGCGCGGCAGCGGCGCCGACTTCGCCATCGGCTGCGGCTACAAGTACCTGAACGGCGGCCCCGGCGCGCCGGCCTTCGTCTGGGTGGCGCCGCGCCATGCCGAGCGCTTCTGGCAGCCTTTGGCCGGCTGGATGGGACACGCGGCACCTTTCGAGTTCACGCCCGGCTACCGACCGGCACCGGGCATCCGCCGCTACCTGTGCGGCACGCCCGCCGTGCTGTCGCTGGCCGCGCTGGAATGCGGCGTGGACACGGTGCTCGCGGCCGAAGCCCACGGCGGCATGGCCGCGCTGCGGCAGAAATCGCTGGCACTGAGCCGCGCCTTCACCGCACTGGTGGAAGTGCGCTGCGCCGGCTTCGGCCTGAGCCTGGTCTCACCGCATGACGATGCGCAGCGCGGCAGCCAGGTCTGCTTCGCCCACCCCACGCACGGCTATGCGATGGTGCAGGCGCTGATTGCCCGCGGGGTGGTCGGCGACTTCCGTGCGCCGGACATCCTGCGCTTCGGCTTCACGCCGCTGTACCTGCGCTTCGTCGACGCGTGGGACGCGGTGGAGCAGCTGCGGCAGATGCTGAGCCACGAGGAATGGCGCGAAGCGCGCTTCAACCAGAAGGCAGCGGTGACATGAACGAAGGCCACACCCCAGAGAGCATCGTGCACAGCGAAGGCGCGAAGCTCGACTTCGCGCGCGACATGAGCTATGGCGACTACCTGCACCTGGACCAGGTGCTCACTGCCCAGCATCCGCTGTCGCCCGACCACAACGAGATGCTGTTCATCGTGCAGCACCAGACCAGCGAGCTGTGGATGAAGCTGATGCTGCACGAGTTGCGCGGCGCGATCGGCTGCATCGCGCGCGATCAGATGGCACCGGCCTTCAAGATGCTGGCGCGCGTCAGCAAGATCATGGAGCAGCTGGTGCATGCCTGGGACGTGCTGGCGACGATGACGCCGCCGGAGTACAGCGCGATCCGGCCGTACCTGTCCAACAGCAGCGGCTTCCAGAGCTGGCAGTACCGCTGCATCGAGTTCAGCCTGGGCAACAAGAACGCGGCGATGCTCAAGCCTCATGCGCATCGGCCCGAGCTGCTGGCCCATGTGGAGGCGGCCTACCGCGCGCCCAGCCTGTACGACGAATCGCTGCGCCTGCTGGCGCGGCGCGGCCTCGCGCTGCCGGCCACGTACCTGGAGCGCGACTGGACCCAGCCCTATGCCGCCAGCGACGAGGTCGAGGCCGCCTGGCTGCAGGTCTACCGCGCACCCGACAAGCACTGGGACCTGTACCAGCTGGGCGAGGAACTCACCGACCTGGAAGACGCCTTCCGCCTCTGGCGCTTCCGCCACGTGACGACGGTGGAACGCATCATCGGCTTCAAGCGCGGCACCGGCGGCACCAGCGGCGTGGGCTACCTGCGCAAGATGCTCGACGTGGTGCTGTTCCCCGAGATCTGGCGGCTGCGCACCGACCTGTAGGGGCTCAGCCCTTCAGTGCCGCGTCGAGCGCGCGCTCGAAGGTGGTCACGGTGCGGTCGGGATTCTGCAGCTTGTCCAGCCCGAACAGGCCGAGGCGGAAGGTCTTGAAGTCCGGGCCCTCGTCGCAGGCCAGTGGCACGCCGGCGGCCACCTGCAGGCCCTGCTTTGCAAAGGCCTGGGTGTTCTGGAAATCGCTGCGCTCGGTGTAGCTGACGATCACGCAAGGCGACTGGAACCCTGCCGCGGCCACGCTGCGGATGCCGTGCGCTTCGAGCAGCGCACGCACGCGCGTGCCGATGGCTTGCTGCGCGGCGCGTGCGGCATCTAAGCCGAAGGCCGCCGTCTCCTGCATCACATCGCGCAACTGCGCCAGCCCGTCGGTGGGCAAGGTCGCGTGGTAGGCAATCTGGCCCTTTTCGTGCGTTTCCATGATCGACAGCCACTTCTTCAGGTCCATCGAGAAGCTGCTGCTCGTCGTGCCGTCGATGCGCTCGCGCGCCGCGTCGCCCAGCATCACCAGCCCGGCGCAGGGCGTGCTGCTCCAGCCCTTCTGCGGCGCGCTGACCAGCACGTCCACTCCCGTGGCCGCCATGTCCACCCACATCGCGCCCGAGGCCACGCAGTCCAGCACGAACAGCCCACCGTGTGCATGGACCGCATCGGCCACGGCACGCAGGTAGTCGTCGGGCAGCATCATGCCGGCCGAGGTCTCGACATGCGGCGCGAACACCAGCTCGGGCTTGTCGCGGCGGATCGTCGCCACCACCTCGTCGATGGGTGCGGGCGTGAACGGCGCCTGCGGCCCGGCCCCAGTGGTGCGGGCCTTCAGCACGGCCGTCTCGGAGGTGATGGCGCCCATCTCGAAGATCTGGCTCCAGCGGTAGCTGAACCAGCCGTTGCGGATGACCATCACCTTCTTGCCGGTGGCGAACTGCCGCGCCACCGCTTCCATGCCGAAGCTGCCGCTGCCCGGCACGACGATGGCCGAGCGCGCGCCGTACACCTGCTTGAGCGTGGCCGACACATCCTGCATCACGCGCTGGAAGCGCTGCGACATGTGGTTCAGCGCGCGGTCGGTATAAACCACCGAATATTCGAGCAACCCGTCCGGGTCGACGTGGGGGAGCAGGCCGGGCATGACGCCTCCGCGGAAGTCTTGTTGGATCGCGCAGGTTAACAGCCACTGCACCGTGTGGGGTAGCCGCGAGGCCGGCAGAACTGCATGGCCCCACCTAGAATCCAGGCCCACCCCCGCGCTTGCAGGAGCCCTGATGGACACTCGCACCTCACCGATCCGCATGCGCCTGACGCAGTTGCGTGAAGAGATGGTCCGCCGCGGCATCGACGCGCTGCTGGTGCCGAGCAGCGACCCGCACCTGTCCGAATACCTGCCGGAGCGCTGGCAGGGCCGGGTCTGGTTGTCGGGCTTCACCGGCTCGATGGCCACGCTGGTGGTGGGCAGCCAGCGCGCCGCGCTCTTTGCCGACAGCCGCTACTGGGTGCAGGCTGAAAGCCAGTTGCAGGGCACCGGCATCGAGCTGGTGCGGATCCATTCCGCCGCGTCGCCCGCGCATCTGGACTGGCTGGTCGAGCAGGTACCGCGCGGCGGCACGGTCGCGGTCGACGGCCAGGTGCTGGGCCTGGCCGCGGCACAGACGCTGAAGGCGCGGCTCGATGCCGCCGGCATCGTGCTGCGCACCGCGCCCGATGTCCTGGACGCCATCTGGCCCGACCGCCCCGCCCTACCCGCGCAGCCGGTGTATGCGCACCAGGCTCCGCACGCGCCACGACCGCGCGCCGCCAAATTGGCGCTGGTGCGCGAAGCCATGGCGCGGCACGGCGCGACGCATCACTTCATCTCCACCGTCGACGACATCGCCTGGCTGACCAACCTGCGCGGCAGCGATGTCGAATACAACCCGGTGTTCCTGGCGCACCTGCTGCTCGATGCCACCGGGGCGGGGCTTTTCGTCGGTGACGCCAAGATCGACGACGCACTGCGCGCCGAACTGGCGGCCGACGGCATCCAGCTCGCGCCTTATGGCGAGGCAGCGTCCGCGCTGGCCGCACTCGGCGCCGACGACGTGCTGCTGCTCGACCCGAAGCGCGTGACGCTGGGCTTTCGCGAGCGGATAGGCAGCGGCTGCCGCGTGGTCGAGGCCATCAACCCGAGCACGCTGCTGAAGAGCCGCAAGACCGAGGCCGAGGCTGGATTCATCCGCGAGGCCATGGCCGAGGACGGCGCGGCGATGTGCGAGTTCTATGCGTGGTTCGAAGCCGCGCTGGCGCGCGGCGAGCATCTCACCGAACTGACGGTGGACGAACGGCTGAGCGCCGCGCGGCAACGCCGCGAGGGCTTCGTGGGCCTGAGCTTTTCCACCATCGCCGGCTTCAATGCCAACGGCGCGATGCCGCACTACCGCGCCATGCCCGATGCGTTCGCTGTCATCGAAGGCGACGGTCTGCTGTTGATCGACTCCGGTGCGCAGTATCTGGGTGGCACCACCGACATCACCCGCGTCTGGCCGATCGGCCAGATCAGCGCGGCGATGAAGCGCGACTACACGCTGGTACTCAAGGGCACGATGGCCTTGAGCCGCACGCGCTTTCCGCGCGGCACGCTGTCGCCGATGCTCGATGCCATCGCACGTGCGCCGCTGTGGGAGCAAGGTCTGGATTTCGGCCACGGCACCGGCCATGGTGTGGGCTACTTCCTCAACGTCCACGAAGGCCCGCAGAGCATCAGCCGCAGCGTGCCCGATGCCCACATGGCGATGGAGCCGGGCATGATCACCTCGATCGAGCCGGGTGTGTACCGGCCCGGGCAGTGGGGCGTGCGCATCGAGAACCTGGTGATGAATGTGCCTGCCGCCACGCCCGAGGGCAGCACCTTCTCCGAGATGCTGGAGTTCGAGACGCTCACACTCTGCCCGATCGACACCCGCTGCATCGAACGCAGCCTGCTGCGCGCCGACGAGATCGCCTGGCTCAACGCCTACCACACCACGGTGCGCGAGCGCCTCGCGCCACGCGTGCAGGGCGACGCGCTGGCCTGGCTGCTGCAGCGCTGCCAGCCGATCTGATGCCGCCGGGCCGAGCGCTCGGCATCGACCTGGGCGGCACCAAGATCGAGGCCATGCTGCTGTCGGCGCAAGGCCAGGACCTCTGGCGCAAGCGCGTCGACACCCCGGCCGGCGACTACGCCGCCACGCTGCAGGCCATCGCCGCATTGGTCGAGCAGGCGCGCAGCGCAGGCGGCGGCCCCTGCAGCGTGGGCCTGGGCACGCCGGGCAGCCAGACGCCCGAAGGCCTGATGAAGAACGCCAACTCGCAGTGCCTGAACGGCAGGCCACTGCAGGCCGACCTGCAGCTGTTGCTCGGCCAGCCGGTGCGGCTGGCCAACGACGCCAACTGCCTGGCGCTGTCCGAAGCCACCGACGGCGCCGGCGCCGGTGCCGAGGTGGTGTTCGCGGTGATCCTGGGCACCGGGACCGGTGCCGGCATCGCCGTGCACGGCCGGGTGCTGAGCGGCCCCAACGGCCTGGCCGGCGAATGGGGCCACAACCCGCTGCCCTGGGCCGTGCCTGGCGAAGATCCGCAATTCGACTGCTACTGCGGCCAGCGCGGCTGCATCGAAACGCTGCTCAGCGGGCCGGGGCTGGCGCGCGAGCATGTGCACTTTGGCGGCGCGGACATGACGGCTGCACAGATTGCCGCGAGCGCTGCTGCCGGCGATGCCGCCAGCCAGGCCACGCTGCAGCGCTACGCCAGCCGTCTGGCCCGCGCGCTGGCCAGCGTCATCAATCTGCTCGACCCTGATGTCATCGTGCTCGCCGGCGGGCTGTCGAAGATCGACTCGCTCTATGTGCAGGTGCCACGGCTGTGGGGCCGCTGGGTGGTCTCGGGCGGGCTCCAGGACGCGGTGCGCACACGGCTCGTGCCCAGCCGCCATGGCGATGCCTCGGGGGTGCGTGGTGCCGCCTGGTTGTGGCGCGATCCGGAGGCGCCAGCGCTGCGGCGCTGAGCCGTCCGGGCCGCATGGCTGCGTCGGGCCGTCAGACGCCGGCGCGATACAGCTTGGCCGACAGCGCCTGCGACAAGGTGTCGGCGCTGTCCTCCAGGTGGGCGCGGGTCTCCGCGTCCATCGGCGTGCGCCGCTTCAGCGCCTTGTCCAGCTGGACCTGCAACTGCTGCGCCTGCGCGCGTAGCAGGCTGCGGGCGTCGGCACGGGCCTGCGGGTTCGGGCGGAACAGGCTGTTGGCCACGCGGTTGAGGTGGTCGCGCTGCAGTTCGCGGCGGGTGGCGCTGATGCTGCCGCCCTTGGCCAGCTCGCTCCAGATGTCACGGTTCAGCCGCGCATACAGCTCGGACAGCTGAAACGCCGCTTCGGGCCGGTCGGCCTTGCCGACGCTGTCGAGGATGCGCGCCGCCACCGTATCGCTCATCAGCTGGTTGAGCACCGCGCGCTGCAGGTCCAGCAGCCGCTGCGGTACCGGGTAGTCGGTGGGAAGCGCGGGGTTGTCGCCGCGGTCGTCGAAGTCGGGCGCGAGCCTGCGCTGCAGCGTCGGCGTCACTGCCAAGCCGTCGATCGACAGCACGTTGTGCGCGATCAGCTCCAGCGCCTTGCGCTGCGTGGCCGCGTCGGTGGGCACCAGCGGGTCGCGGCCGCTGCCCGGATGGTCACGCAGCGTGCGCACGCCACCGATCTGCCGCACCAGCACACCCACGGCGCGCCCGGCATCGGCAATGGCATAGGCCAGCGAGCGGCGCAACACCGCGTAGCTTTCATCGGGCTTGAGCTCGCGCCGCTCCTGGCGCAGGAACAGGTCGCGCGCAATCTCCAGCCGCTTGGCGGCATAGGCGATCGGGTCGGCGCCCAGGTCGAGCTGAATGGTTTCGGGGTCGATGCCGAAGGCCGCATCCTCGTCGGTGCCGTAGGCCAGCTGCGGCTCGTGGCTGCGCGCGGCGATGCGCAGCAGTTCGGCGTTTTCATCCGCCGGCGCGATCGGCTTGTAGGCGTATTCGATGGCCCAGTAGTCGTACGGGCCGAGCGTGGTCATGAAGGGCACTCCGCCGCGCTGTCCCGGGCGCGGCAGGTTGATGGCGTTGTATTCCATCACCGAGCCGGTGGTGCCATGGACACGCGTGAACTCCGGGTCGGCCAGCTGCTGCTCGTTGTAGACCCGCGAGGCGCGGAAGTTGTGGCGCAGCCCGAGCGCGTGGCCGACCTCGTGCATGACCGTGTCCTTGACGTAGTCGGCGACGAATCGCTCGGCCTGCGGGCTGTCGGCATCGATCTCGCCGCGCGCCTCGAGCACATCCAACGCATAGGCCAGCTGTTCGGCCGCCATGTCGCCGTAGACGCATTGGTCATGGCGGGCATGCTCGGCATGGCCGCCCAGCACCGTGGCAAACGAGGCCGCGCCCGACAGCGTCTGAGCGCGCAGTGTGCGCAGCGAACGCGAGCTGAGCGTCTCGAAGCCAATGTCGGCGTCGAGGATCTCGCCGCTGCGCGGGTCCACATGCTTGGGTGCGATGGCGCCGAAGCCAGGCACCGCCGACATCAGCCAGCGCACCGATGCGTAGCCCAAGTCGAGCGTGTCGAACTCGGCATCGTCGCTCTGCTGCTCGACCACGATGGCGTCCTTGAAGCCGACCTTCTCGAAGGCCTTGTTCCATTCGAGGATGCCTTCGCCGACCACCGCGCGGTACTTCAGCGGCACGTTGCGGTCGATCCAGAAGGTGATCGGCTTGACCGGCTCGGACAGGGCCGCCTGCGGATCCTTCTTCTCCAAGCGCCAGCGTTCGATCATGCGCACGCGCGGCGTGCGCGCGACGTCGTCGCTGAAGTCCAGCACGCTCTGGCTCGTCAGCCCGATACGCGGGTCGGCACGGCGCGCCGGCATCGGCTCTTCGGGCAAGGGCGCCAGCGAATAGTGGTGGCCGATGAACAGACTGCGCGCATCGGGCACGTACCGGGGTGCGCTGGGCACCGGCAGGCCCGGCGGCGCGCCCGGCTGCGGCACGCCAACGTTGCCGGAGTAGTAGTGGTTCTGCGTCTGCACTTCCAGCGACTGCGGCGACCCGCGCACCGAGGTGATGGTGCTGTTGCGCGGGTCCAGGCTGTAACCCTGGCGGAAGGCGCGCTGCAGTTGCATGCCCACGCCGAGCAGGTCGCTGAGGAACAGGCCGTTGGCCTCGATCAGGATCGTCTTGCGCTGCGGATGCGGCTGGCTGGCCACCAGGAAGCTGCCCAGCAGGCTGGGCGAATAGGACACCGACACCGCACGCGCCTCGGGCGTGCCGGGCTTGGCGATCACGTCCATGTTGCGCGCCAGCAGCCGTACCTGAGTCTGGTGCACACGCACGAACTCCACCACCTGCGGGCCGCCGGCGCCGTTCACCGCGTAGGCCATCAGGCCGCCGACGATGAAGGCTTCGCCAATGCCGGTGGACAGCTTGGGCGACAGGATGAAGGGCTTGCCGAACTGCTCCGGTGCGAGTTCGAGCCAGAGCTTGTCGTCCTTCCGCCAGACAGTGATCGGGGCGTCGATCTGCTTGGCGTCCTTGATGACCACGGCAAAGGGCGGCGGGCCGCCCGGGGTCGCGGGTGGCACAGCCACCCCAGGCGCTGCCGGCGGCCGTGCCGCTGCCTGGGGACCTGCAGCCGGGGCGCTGGCCGGGGCCGGCGCGGTCTGCGGCGCCACTGCCGCCACAGCGGCAGGCGTCTGCGGCGCCGTGGTGGCACAGCCGGCCAGCAGGGCCACCGTCAGCGCTAAGGCAATCGGGATCATTCGCATCGGGTCAGTGGCAGGCTGGTCAGTCGGCTGCAGGCAATCGCCCACAGTCTCCGAGTGCGCGAACTCGGCTTTGGTTCAACCGGCCGCGTCAGCGATTGTCGGGCATCGGGGCGTGCGTGCGCGCGCGCAACAGCGCGGCGATGCGTGCCGCCAGCAGCAAGCCGAGCAATGAACACGCCCCGGTGGCCACCCAGGTCCATTGCCAGCCGCCGCTGCGACTGGCCACCCAGGCGACCAGCGGCGGGCCGGCAAACTGGCCGAGGGCCGACCATTGCTGCATCCAGCCCACAGTGCTGGACAGCGTTTGTTCGCTGGGCGCCAAACGCACCGCCAGCGAGAACAACGTCGCCGGGATCAGGCCACCGACCATCGAGAACACCAGGATCGCCGCATAGCGCAGTGCCGGCGGCAGTGTCGCTGCGTCGACCGCCGCAAAGGCCGCAGCCGACGTCAGCCCCATCGTGACGAAGCCTGTGGCCAGCAGCCGGGTCGGCCGCACGCCCGCATGCAGCAGCCGGCCCGACGCCAGGTTGCCTGCCATGTTGACCGCAGCGGCCAGCGCGGTGAGCACGCCGGTGGCAGCGCCTGACACGCCCGCCTCCAGGTAAATGGCCGGCAGGAAGCCGATCACCGCCAACCATTGCCCGGCATAGACCGCGAAGGTCGTCGCCACCAGCCATGGGCCGGGCGAGGCCAGCGTCTGGCGCAGCCGCTCGCTCCAGGGCAGCGTCGGCGCCATGGCAGCGGTCGCGTCTGCAGCCGGCACGGCCCGCGCCAGCCACAGTGCCATGGCCAGCGACAGCCCACCCAGCACCCACCACCAGGCACGCCAGCCGAAGGCGCCGATCCATACCGGCCCGATCAGCAGGGCGAGCGCCGCGCCGAAGGGCATGTAGGTGCCCCACAGGCCGAGCATGCGGCTCAGGCGTTCGGGCGCAACAAGGCGGCGGATCAGCCCTGGCGCCGGCAGCACCACCAGCAGGAAGCCGAAGCCTTCGACGACGCGCAGCAGCAGCAGCGACGTGACATCCTGCGCCAGGCCGCCGGCGGCGCTGGCCAGTGCCAGCAGCCCCAGGCCGAGCAGCATGCTGCGCTTGAAGCCCAGCGCATCGGCCAGCGCCCCGAAAGCCACGCCGGCCGACATGCCAGCCACCTGCATCGTGGAAAGCAGGAACCCGGCCTGCAGCAGCGACAGCCCCAGCGCCGCCTGCAAGGCCGTGATCGCCGGAGGCAGCTTGCCCACGTGCAGCGCCGCACAGACGCCGGCCAGCACCACGATCACCGGCGCCCGCAGCGAGCGGCCGGCCGAAGCAGTCATCCAGCGGGGGAAGGGTCGAGCGGCCGCCGTGGATCCGGCTGCGCCGGTCCGCCAGCGGCGCCCCCCTGGGGGGGAGCGCCGAAGGCGCTTCGGGGGGGGGTCATTTCAATGCCTTGAAGCGCAAGCGGTGCGGCTTGGCGCCCTCCTCGCCCAGGCGCTTCTTCTTGTCGGCCTCGTACTCCTGGTAGTTGCCGGCGTAGAAGACCCATTGCGAGTCGCCCTCGGCAGCCAGGATATGCGTGCAGATGCGGTCCAGGAACCAGCGGTCGTGGCTGATGACCATGATGCTGCCGGCAAACTCGAGCAGCGCGTCTTCCAGCGCGCGCAGCGTTTCCACGTCCAGGTCGTTGCTGGGTTCGTCGAGCAGCAGCACGTTGCCGCCCTGAGACAGCGTCTTGGCCAGATGCAGCCGGCCGCGTTCACCGCCGGACAGCTGCCCGACCAGCTTCTGCTGGTCGTTGCCCTTGAAGTTGAAGCGGCCCAGGTAGGCCCGCGAGGGCATCACGAACTTGCCGACCACGATGTTGTCCAGCCCGCCGGAGACGTCTTCCCACACCGTCTTGTCGGCGGCCAGGCTTTCGCGGCTCTGGTCGACGAAGGCCAGCTTCGCGGTCGAGCCGATCACCACCTCGCCGCTGTCCGGCTTTTCTACGCCCTGGATCATGCGGAACAGCGTCGACTTGCCGGCGCCGTTGGGGCCGATGATGCCGACGATGGCGCCGGCCGGCACCTTGAAGCTCAGGTTGTCCATCAGCAGCCGCTCACCGAAGCTCTTGCTGACGCCGTTGAAGTCGATCACCTGGTTGCCCAGTCGCTCGCCCACCGGGATGAAGATCTCGTTGGTCTCGTTGCGCTTCTGGTAGTCGACGTCACTCAGTTCCTCGAAGCGCGCCAGGCGCGCCTTGCTCTTCGACTGCCGGCCCTTGGCATTGGAGCGCACCCACTTCAGCTCCTCCTTCATCGCCTTGGTGCGCGCGTCCTCGGTCTTCTGCTCCTGCTCCAGGCGCTGTTCCTTCTGTTCCAGCCAGTCGGAGTAGTTGCCCTTGTAGGGGATGCCGCGGCCGCGGTCGAGCTCCAGGATCCATTCGGCCGCGTTGTCCAGGAAGTAACGATCGTGGGTGATGGCCACCACAGTGCCGGGGTAGCGCTTCAGGAAGATCTCCAGCCACTCCACGCTTTCCGCGTCCAGGTGGTTGGTGGGCTCGTCCAGCAGCAGCATGTCGGGCTTGCTCAGCAGCAGCCGGCACAGCGCGACACGGCGCTTCTCGCCGCCGGACAGGGTGCCGATGGTCGCGTCCCACGGCGGCAGGCGCAGCGCGTCGGCGGCGATCTCGAGCTGCAGGTCGGTGTTCTCGCTGCCCGCGGCGGCGATGATCGACTCCAGCTCGGCCTGCTCGGCCGCCAGCTTGTCGAAGTCGGCATCGGGCTCGGCATAGGCGGCATAGACTTCGTCGAGGCGCGCCTTGGCGGCGAGCACGCCGCCGATGCCCTGCTCCACCGCCTGGCGCACGGTCTGGGTCGGGTCGAGTTGCGGCTCCTGCGGCAGGTAGCCGATGTTCAGGCCGGGCATCGGCACGGCCTCGCCTTCGATGTCCTTGTCCAGCCCGGCCATGATCTTCAGCAGGGTGGACTTGCCCGAGCCGTTGAGGCCGAGCACGCCAATCTTGGCGCCGGGAAAGAAGGACAGGCTGATGTCCTTGAGGATCTGCCGCTTCGGCGGCACGATCTTGCCAACGCGGTTCATGGTGTAGACGTACTGGGCCATCGGGGTGTTCTCGGGAATCGTGGAAAGCGCGCGGCCGCCGGCAGCGCGAAACCCGTTATTGTCGCCGCATGGAGAAGCTGCCTTGAGCCCGAACCCGGAACCCGTCGCCACCCGAGCGCGCCCCACCGTGCGCGAGGCCGTGTTCGCGCTGCTGCGCGGCTTCGCCATGAACACCGTCTTCGGCAATCCGGGCTCGACCGAGCTGCCGATGTTCGTCGACTTTCCCAAGGATTTCCGCTACGTGCTGGGCCTGCAGGAATCGGTGGTGGTCGGCATGGCCGACGGCTACGCCCAGGCCAGCGGCAACGCCGCCTTCGTCAACCTGCATTCGGCCGTGGGCGTGGGCCATGCGATGGGCGCGATCTTCACCGCCTACAAGAACCGCACGCCGATGCTCATCACCGCCGGCCAGCAGTCGCGCTCGATCCTGCCCTTCGACCCCTTCCTGGCCTCGGCACGCGCCACCGAACTGCCCCGACCCTATGTCAAGTGGGCGGTGGAGCCGGCGCGCGCCGAAGACGTGCCGCTGGCCATCGCCCGCGCCTACTACCTGGCGATGATGCCGCCGCGCGGCCCGGTGCTGGTGTCGGTGCCGGCCGACGACTGGGCCATGCCGGCTTCAGCCGTGGCGCCGCGGCGCGTGGCTTCCGCGCTGCGTCCCGACCCGGTACTGCTGGGCGAGATCGGCGCCGCGCTCGACGCCGCGCGCGCGCCGGCCTTCGTGGTCGGCGCCGCGGTCGACCGCGACGGCGCCTGGGACCAGGCGGTGCAACTGGCCGAGCGCCACCAAGCCCGCGTCTTCATCGCGCCGATGGCCGGCACCTGCGGCTTCCCCGGCGACCATGCGCTCTTTGCCGGCCACCTGAGCCCCATGCGCGAGCGCATCGTCGCCACGCTCGCGCCGCACGACGTGGTGCTAGCGCTCGGCGCGCCGGCCTTCACCTACCACGTGGCAGGTGACGGACCGCATGTGCCGCCGCACACGCAGCTGTGCCAGCTGATCGATGACCCCGACACCGCCGCGTGGGCGCCGCAGGGCAGCTCGGTGCTGTGCAGCCTGAAGCTGGGCCTGCTCGACCTGCTGGCGCGGCCTGCACCCGCCGCGCGGCCGGCGCCGCCACGCTGGCAACGCCTGGCCCGAGCCGAGCCGCCCGCACCCGGCGAACGCCTGTCGGTGGCCTACGTGCTGCAGACGCTGGCCGATGTGCGCGACCCGGCCAGCATCGTCGTCGAAGAAGCGCCCAGCGCACGCCCGGTGATGCACGAGCGGCTGCCGATCCTGCGCCCGGGCACCTTCTACGAGATGTGCAGCGGCGGCCTGGGCTTCGGCATGGCCGCCGCCGTCGGCGTGGCGCTGGCGCGGCCTGAAGCGCGCACCATCGCCCTGGTCGGCGACGGGTCGGCGATGTACACGATCCAGGCGCTGTGGAACGCGGCGCAGATGAATCTGCCGATCACCTTCATCATCCTGAACAACGGCCGCTATGCCGCGCTGCAGGACTTTGCGCCGCGCTTCGGATTCGCGAGCGGCATCAAGCCCGAGGGCAGCGACCTGCCCGGGCTGGATTTCCTGGCGCTGGCCGCCGGCCACGGAGTGCCGGCACAGCGCATCCGCAGCGCCGAACAACTGCAGCAGGCACTGCCGGGTGCGTTGCGCGCCGACGGCACGGTGCTGCTGGACATCGAGATCGCTTGAAGCGACACCCACCACAAAGGAGACTGCCATGCGCAACTACTTCGGCCTTGCCGCCCTCGCCATCGCCTGCACCTTCAGCGCCGCCAGCCAGGCCCAGACCTGGCCGAGCAAGCCGATCAAGATCGTCGTCAACTTCCCGCCCGGCGGCGCGGCCGACCAGATCGCACGCTCGGTGGCACAGCCGCTGCAGACCGCGCTGGGCCAGACGGTGGTGGTCGAGAACCGCGCTGGCTCCGGCGGCAACATCGGCGGCGATGCCGTCGCCAAATCACCGCCGGACGGCTACACGCTGCTGATGAGCTCCGGCGGCATGGTCTCGGTCAATCCGCACATCTATGCGCGCATGCCCTTCGACCCGGCCAGGGACCTGGTGCCGGTGGCCGCGGCGGCGCGTGTGCTGGTCTTCCTGGTGGTGCGCACGGACAGCCCGTCGAAGGACTTCCAGGCCTTCCTCGCCGATCTGAAGGCCAACCCCGGCAAACGCAGCTTCGGCTCGCCCGGCAACGGCAGCTCGCCGCACCTGGCCACCGAGATGATGAAGGCACAGACCGGCACCTTTGCCGTGCACGTGCCCTACCGCGGTGCCGCGCCAGCGCTGACCGACCTGCTCGGTGGCCAGCTCGACTTTCTGTTCGACCCGGGCATCGGCATACCGCACGTGCGCTCGGGCAAGCTGCGCATGATCGCAGTGGGCAGCCCGCAGCGTTCACCGCTTTTTCCCGACGTGCCCACGCTCGACGAACTCGGGCTGAAGGGCTTCGACGCCGACACCGTTTTCGGTTTCTATGCGCCGGCCGGCACGCCCGACGCCGCGATCCATAGGCTGAACAGCGAGATCAATCGCATCCTGGCCACGCCGGCGCTAAAGGAGCGCATCACTGCACTCGGCGGCGTGCCCGCGCCGATGAGCCCGGCCGAGTTCGCGGCCAAGGCGGCCGAGGATTCCAAGCGCTTTGGCGCGATCATCAAGGAACGCAAGATCGTCGGCGACTGAAGCCCCGCGATGCCGCGCCTGCTCTACCTGTTCTCGGCGATCAACCTGATCATCGGCTCCAGCGCCTTCGTGCTGGCCAGCATCGTCGAGCCGCTGGCACGCGACCTGGGCGTCGGCGTGGCGGCGGCCGGGCAGGCGACCACCGCCTACGCAGTTGGCACCGCCCTGCTGGCGCCGATGCTGCTGCTGGCCACCGGGCGCTGGACGCGCAAGCGCGTGCTGCTGCTGGCGCTGGGCCTGTTCACGCTGGGCAATGCGCTGTCGGCGCTGTCGGGCCACCTGGTCCTGCTGCTGCTGGCGCGCATGCTGATGGGCGCCGGCGCGGTGTTCGTGGCCGTGGCCGCCGGCATTGCCGTGGCACTGGTGGCGCCGGCACGGCGGGGCCAGGCGCTGTCGCTGGTGTTTCTGGGCATGAGCCTGAGCTACGTGGTCGGCGTGCCCATTGGCTCCTGGTTGGGTCTGAAGTTCGGCTGGGCCACGCCGGTGTGGGGCGCCTGCGGCCTGTCGGCCCTGGCGTTCCTGGCGGTGGCGCTGCGGGTGCCGCGCGACATCCAGGCGCCGGGCGCGTCCTTCGCCGGCCTGGGCGCGCTGCTCGGCCGCGGCGACGTGCTCAGCGGGCTGGGGGTCACGCTGCTGTACTTTGGCGCCATCTTCTGCGTCTTCTCCTACATCGGCCCGGTGCTGCGCTCGCTGGCGCCGCTGAGCGATGGCCAGCTGTCGCTGACGCTGATGATGTTCGGCGTGTCCGGCGTGATCGGCACGCTGCTCGGCGGCTGGGCCACCGACCGCTTCGGCGCGCAGCGCACGCTGCGCACCCAACTCGGCCTGTTCTTGGTGACGATGAGCGTCGTGCCGCTGACGCAGGGCCGCTATGTGCCGATGCTGGCCGCCTTCATGTGCTGGGGCGTGTGCGGCTTCGGCATGATGGCGCCGCAGCAGTCGCGGCTGGTGGCCATCGACCTGCCGCGCTCGCCGGTGCTGTTGTCGCTGAACAGCTCGATGATGTACTTCGGCATGGCCCTCGGCGCGGCGTTGGGCGGCGCACTGTTGCCGGCGGTGGGCTTCGAGCGGCTGGCCTGGGTGGGCGCCCCGCTGGCGCTGGCGGCGCTGGGCCTGCTGTGGGGGTCCGCGCCGCGTACGACGACGCGGCGCGCGCAGGCCTGAAGCCCAGGGTCGCGGCGGGCTTCAGGCCCCTGCGGGTAGAATCCAGCTCTGCAGCGCGACCTCCAGTCACCGCGCCGCTGTCGATTCCGACGATTCTTCGTCCCTCGCATCTGCAGACTGGTGCACCCGCAACGGGTCGCCGCAGGTCGCGAACATGGCTCATTCATGAGCCCGAACTCCAACATGAACTTCACAGACCTCGGCCTGGTCGAGCCCCTCGTGCGCGCCGTGCATGAACACGGTTACGACACGCCCACGCCCATCCAGGCGCAGGCCATACCCACCATCCTGTCCGGCGCCGACCTGATGGGCGGCGCACAGACCGGCACCGGCAAGACCGCCGGCTTCACGCTGCCGATGCTGCAGCGGCTGATGGCCCAACCCGCCGTGCGCGATGCCAAGGGCAAGCTGCCGATCCGTGCGCTGATCCTCACGCCCACGCGCGAACTCGCCGCGCAGGTGGAAGAAAGCGTGCGCGTCTACGGCAAGTACAGCAAGCTCACCAGCATGGTGATGTTCGGCGGCGTCGGCATGCAGCCGCAGATCGACAAGCTGCGCCGCGGCGTCGACATCCTGGTAGCCACGCCGGGCCGGCTGCTCGACCACCACCAGCAGCGCACGCTCGACCTGAGCCATGTCGAGATCTTCGTGCTCGACGAGGCCGACCGCATGCTCGACATGGGCTTCATCCACGACATCAAGAAGGTGCTGGCGATCATCCCGCCGAAGAAGCAGAGCCTGCTCTTTTCCGCCACCTTCAGCGACGAGATCAAGGCGCTGGCCGACCGGCTGCTCAACCAGCCGGTGCTGATCGAGGTGGCGCGGCGCAACTCGACCGCCGAGCTGGTGGCGCAGAAGGTGCACCCGGTGCCGCGCGAGCGCAAGAAGGAGCTGCTGGCGCACCTGATCAAGAGCGGCGACTGGCATCAGGTGCTGGTGTTCACGCGCATGAAGCATGGCGCCAACCGCCTGACCGACTACCTGAACGACCAGCGCATCAGTGCGATGGCGATCCACGGCAACAAGAGCCAGACCGCGCGCACCAAGGCGCTGGCCGACTTCAAGCGCGGCGAGCTGCAGGTGCTGGTGGCCACCGACATCGCCGCGCGCGGCATCGACATCGACCAGCTGCCGCATGTCGTCAACTACGAGCTGCCCAACGTGCCCGAAGACTACGTGCACCGCATCGGCCGCACCGGCCGCGCCGGCGCCAGCGGCGAGGCGATCTCGCTGGTCTGTGTGGACGAGGAGATCTTCCTGCGCGACATCGAAAGGCTCATCAAGCGCAGCATCCCGCGCGAGGTGGTGCCCGGCTTCGAGCCCGACCCGAGCGAGAAGGCCGAGCCGATCGTGCTCGGTCGCATGACCATCGGCATCGGCGGCACCCGCCGCAACAGTGGCGGCGGGGGTGGCGGTGGCCGTGGCGCCAGCCCGAGAGGCGGCTCCGGCGGCGGCGACCGTCGCGGCGGAGGCAGCGCCTCCAGCGGCCGCGGTTCGCCAGCCGCGCCGCGCCGCGATGGCGGCAGCGCGTCACGTCCCGCGAGCGGTGGGCCTGGCGGCCGGGGCCGAAGCGGCCGCTGAGGCGGCGCGCCGGGGGCGCGTACAGTAGTCCCCCATCATGAGCTACGAGCTTCACTACTGGCCGACGATCCAGGGCCGCGGAGAGTTCGTGCGCCTGGCGCTCGAAGCCGCCGGCGCGCCCTACGTCGACGTGGCACGCGGCGCCGTGAGCGCCGGCCTGGGCATGCCGGCGATGCAGCGCCTGATGCAGGACGAGGCGCAGACCCATCCGCCCTTTGCACCACCCTTTCTGAAGGATGGCGAGTTGCTGGTCGGCCAGACCGCCGCCATCCTGCACCACCTCGGGCCCAGGCTCAAGCTGGTGGGCCGCAGCGAGGCGGTGCGCACGTGGACGCAGCAGATCCAGCTGACGATCTGCGACATGGTGACCGAGGCGCACGACACGCATCACCCGGTCGGCGCGGGCCTGTACTACGAGGAACAGAAGCCCGAGGCGCTGCGCCGCGCACGTGAGTTCTGCCAGGCACGGCTGCCCAAGTTCCTGCAGTGGCACGAAGCTGTGCTGCTGCGCAACCCCGCCGGTCCGCGACATCTGGTGGGCGGCCGGCTGAGTTATGCCGACCTGTCGCTGTTCCAGCTGGTCCAGGGTCTGCGCTATGCCTTCCCGCGGGCCGCAGCGCGCACGCTGCGCACCACGCCGGCGGTGGTGGCGCTGCACGACCGCGTCGCCGCGCTGCCGCGCGTCGCGGCCTACCTGGCGAGCCCGCGGCGCATTGCGTTCAACGAACAGGGCATCTTCCGCCACTACCCCGAGCTGGATCTCGGCTAGCGGCTCAACCGTAGTCGCGCACCCAGGCCAGGCCCTGGGCATGGGCCGAGGCGATGGCCTCGTCGGCGTTGCGGCAGGCCTCGCTGTCCACGGCAATGGTGCGCGGCCGACTGGGCCACAGGTGCTTGGACACCACCAGCGTCGGCATGAAGCTGCCGCTGTCGAGTGCCCGGGCGCCACAGCGCAGTTCGTAGCCCTTGTGCTGGAAGATCGTGTTGGTGTCCATGGGCGCAGCATGCACCGGTTTTGCCCGCGCCGCCATCGGCCTTCGTGGCGCGCTGCACGGGAGTACGGCCATTTCCCCGCCATGGCGGCGGCTCGCTCGCGCTGTTAGCCTGCGGCCATGCAACGCCCTGCCATCGACCCTGGCGCAAGTCCACTGATGGCGGGCCTGGGCTGGGGCCTGCTGGCCGCGGCCATCTGGGCCAGCTATTCGGTGCTGGCACGGCTGGGCGTGAAGGCCGGCCTGAGCCCGGCCGACATGAGCCTGCTGCGCTTTGCACCCGGCGCCCTGCTTACGCTGCCGCTGATGTGGCGCTGGGGCTGGCGCGACCTGGCCGGCATCGGCTGGGGCCGCGGCCTGCTGCTGACGCTGCTGGCCGGGCCCGGATTCAGCCTGCTGTTCATGACCGGCTTCTCGCTCGCGCCGCTGGCGCATGGCGCAGTGATCGCGCCGTCGGGCCAGATGCTGGCCGGGCTCGGCCTGTCGGCCTGGCTGGCGCGCCAGCCCCTGTCGCGCGAGAGCCTGTTCGGCGCGGCCTTCGTGCTGCTCGGCCTGGTCTTCATGGGCGGCGACAGCCTGCTGCACGGCGAAGGCCGCGCCACGCTGCTTGGCGACCTGCTCTTCGCCGTGGCTGGCTTCTGCTGGGGCCTGTTCGGCACGCTGTCGCGGCGCTGGCAGGTGGACCCGCTGCGCGTGACCGTGGTCGTGGTGGTGCTGTCCTTCCTGATCTTCACGCCGCCCTACCTGGTGCTGGCCGATCTGGGCCGGCTCGCCAACGCCGGAGTCGGCATGCTGACGGTCCAGCTGCTGGCACAGGGCCTGGGCGCGGGCCTGGTGGCCGTGCTGGCCTACAGCCGCGCCGCAGCCTTGCTGGGCTCGGGCCGGGCCGCCTTCTTCGGTGCGATGGTGCCCGGTGCCGCGTCGCTGCTGGCCATCCCGGTGCTCGGCGAAGTGCCGACCCTGCTGCAGGTGCTGGGCATCGTGTCGGTGGTCTGTGGCCTGCTGATCGCCTTCGGCGCGCTACGTGTGCTGCTGGAGCGGCAGGCGCGCTGATCAACGGCCCAGCGCCTGGGCGGCGCGTCGAGGGCCGCACTCATCACGCCGCGGCCTTGTCCAGGTCCATGGCCACGTGCACCACGCCGTCCTCGACCTGCTTGCTCATCGGCAGGCCGCTGCGCTGGAAGACCTTGAGCATGGCCACGTTGCCGGCCAGCACCTCGGCCTCGAAGCGCTGGATGCCGTGTTCGCGACCGATCTGCGTGAGCAGCCGCATGAACAGGCCCGACAGGCCCTGGCCGTGGTAATCCTCCTCGACGGTGAAAGACACCTCGGCCGTCTTCGGCTCGCCGGGACGGTCGAGCACGGTGTAGGCGCCGCCGCCGATGATGATCTCGTCGTCGCCGCTGGGCAGCGTGGCCACCAGCACCACCGCATGCTCGAAGTCGGCCGCGTCGATGCGGCCCAGGTCGGCTTCGGTCAGCTCCTTCTTGGCGCTGAAGAAGCGGGTGTAGATCGTTTCCTGCTCCAGCTTGTGGAAGGCGTCGATGATGCGCTGGCGATCGTCCGGTCGGATGGCGCGGATCAGCACTGCCGTGCCATTGCGCAGCCGCGCCGGATGGCTGAAGCGCGGGGTGGGGGGAGTGCCGCTCATTGGCCTCATTCTGCCCGCGCCGCGGCGAGGGGCAAGCCGCTCACCTCGAACAGGTGGTAGCCCCAGGCCGGCAGGTCCAGGTACAGCCCACGCTGCAGCAGGTCGTCGCCGAGCCGGTCGTACACGGCGTCGCCGAGCAGGTCCTCGAAGCGCAGCAGGCGGCCTGCCAGGTCCGGCAACGGCAGCTGCACGAAGCACTGGCCCGGCTGCGGCGCGTAGTTCACCGCCGCGCACAGCCAGGCCTCGCCCGGCCCCTGCCAGTGCCAGGCGATGAACTGCGCGGTACTTTCATTGCCGGACCAGGCATCGCTGCAGTCCAACAGCGACCAGGTGCCGTCGCGCAGCGCCTCGTGGCGCAGCACGGCCAGCAGCTTGACGTAGAACTTCGCCAGGGCAGCATCCACCGGTTCGTCCGGCGCGCGCACCAGGTGCGGCGAGAGGCGCACGCGCCGGCCTTCCAGCTGCCCCTGATGGAAGAAGCGCAACCCCGGCGTGCCATAGGCGATCAGCGCCGCAGCGGCATGCACCTGCGGCGCGAAGGCGCTGGCCGCACGCGGCTCGTCGTGGTTCTCCAAAAAGCGCGCCAGGCGGTCCTGGTAGTCGAGGCTGGCACACAGGTGCTCGCGCACCGGCTGGGCCTGCAGGGCCTGCAGGCGGTCGTACAGGCGCTTGTCGTAGGTGTGGTCGAAGCCCTGCTGCTGC
>Ga0316613_10000254_pt1 | contig 55687 bp, 50 predicted proteins | sample OWC_soil_day10_C_2_FD_207647 | JGI IMG/M metagenome (GOLD analysis project Ga0316613, IMG submission 207647) | Wetland soil microbial communities from Old Woman Creek delta, Ohio, United States - OWC_soil_day10_CT_b | ecosystem: Environmental > Terrestrial > Soil > Wetlands | place: USA: Ohio...
AGCATCCGGGAATTGCGCGCGCTGATGGACGACAAGCGGCCTTATTGCCTGCTCAGAAAAAAGCCCGCCCATCGTGAGATGGCGGGCAAATGTGATGAGCTTTTGACAGCTTGACAACATTATGCCATAGCAATCCGGATGACGCAGGCCGCGGTACGGATTATCATGACGTCACTGTGACTTTCACGCGACAGCGACCATGAAGCGACCAACAACGCCCAAGCCATCCACGCCCCTGCTCGACATCCTGACCAGGACCGACGACACGAGCCGCTCCGAATGCCTGCTGCCGGTCGACGACGACTGGAAGGAACGCATGCGCGCCCTGAATCCGAACCGCCAGACCGAACCGGGCGACAAGCAGCCGCCGGAAGGCTGAACCGGCTTCCGTTACCCGCTGTTACCTGCCAGGATGCAGCATGCTTTTCTTTTTCCGTCAACTCCGGTCGGTGCCGATGCGTTTTCCCGCAACATGGGGCTGGCAAGGCAGTTTCATTGCATGGGCGAGTGCGAGGCAAAAGCCCTCATTGGTCACGCTGTCTTCAACCGCGTGAATCGGCGGCTTCAGAATGTGCGTGCTGGGGATATCCAAACGGCCTGTTGTCGAAGCGCGAATTCATCAGGGTGGCGGACGTCGCTTCCTGCTGGTAACGCGCCATGATCGCCAGATCGATGCGCACGGCAACACGACGCGCCTGCATCAGGAAGATTTCTACCAGGCGCTCGGCGTGGCGCCGGAAATGAAATACCAGAACGAAGGCGGTCCCGACCTGTAAGCCTGCTTCGACCTGCTGCGGCGCGTCACTCGCCCCAGCGCGCCCCAGATGCTGCGCCTGCTGGACTGTGTGGCGTTCAACGCACTGCTCGGCAACCACGACGCCCACGCCAAGAATTTCTCGCTACGGTATAGGCATCCGTCATACCAGTCATCACCAACCCTGGCTCCGCTGTACGACGTGCTGTCGACCGCTGTCTACCCGAACCTCCCCCCGAAGATGGCGATGAAGCTGGGCAGCAAGTACATGTTCGGCGACGTCCAGGCCCGGCATTGGGAGCAGTTTGCCGAGGCCGCCGGGCTGGCGCGCGCAGACCCGCAGGCGCATTCTCGGCGTGGCACGGGCGCTGCCGTCGGCCGCCCGCGCCATGCAGGCCCCCCCGCGTTTGCTGGAGCGCCGCTGGTCGATCGCATCGTCACCCTGGTCGAGCAGCGCGCTACCCTGACTGTGCAGCGTCTGACCGGAGGAAATGACTCAGTCTGACGGAGGCGGCATGATTCGCCATCGTTCGGCCGGATTCGCATCAGGCGGTCAAGCCGTGCGATGCTGACGCCTGCCTGATCACCCTCCCCGATCATACGCCGCCAGGAACACGGCCACGGCCCGCTCGGTCATAGCCGTGATCGCGTCCGGGCCGTTATCGACCGGCTGGCAGTACAGGTAGGGATAGATCAGCTCGGATTCGAGCAGGCCGCACAGGTGCATGGCCGCCCTGCCCGGGTCGGCCAGTTTCAGCGTGCCGCGCCGCATGGCCGAGCGCAGAAAATCGCTGATCCGTTGCTGGATGCGCCGCACGGCGCGCTCGTAGACGATGCGGCCCAGTTTCGTGCGTCCCGCCTCTGCGATGAACAGGTGCCGTTCCGCTAAGATCGGCGGCGAATACAGGAAATGCAGTAATGCTTTCCCAAGGTGGCGCAGCGACCCGGCGATATCGTCGTCCGAAGGGGCAAGGGCATCGTCCACCGCTTCAAAATCGCCATCCGCCGAGGCGGCGACGATCTCGAAGAACAGTTCTTCCTTCGACGTGAAATAGTGGTAGAGCGTCGCCTTGGAAACACCCAGACGAGCGCAGATCATCGACATCGACGCCCGTTCGAAACCGCATTCCAGGAACACCTGCGAGGCGGCGGCCAGGATGGCCCTGCGCCGCGCGGCCCTTTTCGTACGTTCCATGATAGAACGCGGCGCAGGCGGTTTCATCTTTCGGCCATCGAACCGCTCAGATGCGCATCGACGACTTGGTCCTGGCCGAGCTTGCCCGAGATATAAGCGTTCCGTCTCGACAGCGAACAATACCGGCGGTTGTCGCCCATCAGCGACCGCATCTCCCGAATACCGATTCCGGTCAGTTCATGGATACGGATCATCAGTTCCGGGCTCACCCGGAGCCGGCGGTTGCGCAATTTGCTGATGTGCGACGGCTGCGCCTCCAGGAAGCGCGCCAGGTCACTGTCATTTCTCAGCCCGAACCGCCGGATGATGGTATTGAGCAGGCGATTGGGATCGTATTGCGGGGGATTGAACGGGGTTTTATGTTTCATGGTGTCCAGTTCGGAATAAGATTTCAGTAGGAATGCATCTGTTGCACTGCCGCATCGTCAGGACATCAGAAGCAGACGAAAGCGCTGCGCTGGCGTGGCGGAACGGCCCGACATCAGCGATGGACCAGGACAGGGATTTTGGAGAAGTTGATCACCTTCCGGGTTTCACTGCCGATGAGCATGCCCTTGATGCCCTTGCGCCCGTTGGTAGCCATGAAGATCAGGTCCGCGCCGCAACGAGCGGATGCCTGTACGATGGCCTCGGCCGGAAAATCACTGTCGATGGTGATGGTGTCGCATGGAACACCGGCTTCCGCGCAGCGGGCCGTGATGAAATCCAGCACCTTTGCGGCCTCCTTTTCCACGACCTTGTCGAAGGTATCCTGCGTCATGGAGTGGAAGATGGAACTTTCGCCCAGCGGCGAATTCAGATAGGTCGGCTTGGCATGGAAAGCCGTGATCCTGGCCCCGGATTCCTTCGCCATCTCGACCGCCTTGACAGCGCTGACCTCGGATAGGCGCGAGCCGTCCATCGGGACGAAAATATGCTGGAATATCATGCCACCCTCCTCTCCGTTAATGTGGGAAGTGAACCGCGTTGCCGACGCAAGGCCATGTGGCTGGCAATCATGTCCTGCGTATGCTTTTCCGAATCGTTCGTTGCGGGCCACGCAATGGCCAGATGAAGCAGGCCGTTCGCAAAGGAGAACGTATCCCAGGCAACGGCAAACGGATCCAGATGCGAAGAAAGCGAACCCTGGGCCATGGCACGCCGGTATGCATGCTCGACCTGGCACAGGGAACAGATGATGGCGCTATTGATCTCGGCCTGAACACGCGAAAACTGGTCGGGCTGTTCGCAGCGCATCGCCATATTCTCGTAGAGCTGAAGCACGATAGGGTTCTCATCGAGGTAACGAAAAAACGTCAGCAGTGCCAGCTCGATTGCATCCAGCGGATCTGTCTGCCTTTCCGACGACAGAATGCCCTCGATACGATCCATGACCGGAGCCAGAAGGGCTCTTCGCAACTCAAGGAGGAGTTCATTCTTATCCTTGAAATGCCAGTAGATCGAGCCGCGCGTCAGACTAGCAGCCTTGGCGACTTCCCTCATGGTCGTCTTTGCGATGCCCTGCTCGCAAAGCACCTTTTTTGCGGCATCAATAATCCGCAGTCGGGTGGCGACCATCTGCGTTTCGCATTCCTGCGTCATCATTTTTCTGCCCTTTCATATCATGGGTTCTCGTTCAATCAAACTGTCGTTTCCGATCGCAGGGCGGCCTCGTACTCCGGTCAGGCCACAATCAGATGCTATGCCTCGCCCCGCTCATTTCCAGCCTCCTCCGCCCAGCGCCTTGTACAACGCGATTTCGCTGCTGAGCTGGCTGAACCGGCTGCGGATCAACTGCTGCTGCGAGCTGAACAGGTTGCGCTGTGCATCCAGCACGGTGAGATAGCTGTCGACGCCCTCCTGGTAACGTTGATCCGCCAACTTCAGGTAACCGCTGTTCGTTTCCACCAGGTCGCGCTCGGCTTTCACCTGCCGTCCATAGGTGCCGCGCGCAGCCAGGCCGTCAGCCACCTCGCGGAACGCCGTCTGAATCGCCTTCTCATAGGAGGCGATCTGGATATTTTTCTGGATCTTGGCGTAATCCAGCTGGTTCGAAAGGCGTCCCGCATTGAAAATAGGAATGGAAATCTGCGGCGAGAACGACCAGGACGACTGGCCGCTGTCGAACAGCCTGGACAAGTCGCTGCTGGCCGAACCGCCGCTGGCCGTCAGGCTGATGCTCGGGAAGAAGGCGGCCCGGGCCGAGCCGATATTGGCATTGGCGCTTTTCAGATGGTGCTCGGCTTCGAGAATATCGGGCCGCCGCAGCAGCAATGCCGATGGCAGGCCGACCGGGATGTCGGCCAGGATGGCGGCATCCGTGATGGCGACGCCCCCCTGCAAGTCGGCGGGGACCGGACTGCCGAGCAGCAACTGGAGGGCGTTGATATCCTGCGCGACCTGCCGCTGATACTGTGCCTCCTGGGAGCGGGCGCTTTCCACCGAGGTGCGCGACTGCCGGACATCGAGTTCCGACGCCACGCCGCCATTGAAACGCATTTGCGTCAGCTTCAGGGATTGCTCATAGGCCTGCAAGGTGACGTGCGTCAGCTTGAGCAGTTCCTGGTCGCATTGCAAGGTCAGCCAGGCGTTGGCGACGGAGGCGATCAGGCTGAGCCGCGCGGTACGGCCGGCCTCCTCACTGGCCAGGTATTCCTCAAGCGCCTGGTCCCGGAGACTGCGCACTCGCCCGAAAAAGTCCAGTTCGTAAGAGATACCCAGGGTGGCGCTGAAGTCGTTGCCCAGCGCCACTTGGCCGCTGGAGGTCAGATCGGCGGGCGTGCGCGACCGGGTGCCTCCGGCGGACGCGCTCACGGTCGGAAGCAAATCGGCGCGCTGGATGCCATACTGCGCCCGGTACGCCTCGACTTTCAGCGCAGCCGTCCTCAAATCGCGGTTATTCTCAAGCGCGATGCCGATCAGCTTCTGCAGCGCCGGATCGCGGAAGAAATCGCGCCAGGAGACGTCGGCCACCGGTTTGCTGTCGCTTGCCGGGTAGGCCTCCCCTTGCGGGTAGGCGGCGGGAACCGGCGCTTCGGGCCGTTCATACTGAGGAATCAGCGAGCATCCTCCGAGCGCTCCGCTCAGGACGATGGCCAGATACAGGGTCGTGCGCTTCATTTCGTTTTCTCCTCATCGGACTTGATCCCGTCCGCCGGTTTGTTTGCATCAGCCGCTTTCTTCTTGGCGAACAGGCCCGCGACCGTGTAATAGAACAGCGGCACGAAGAAGATCGCCAGGAACGTGGCCGCCAGCGTACCGCCGGCGACGCCAGTGCCGATCGAGTGCTTGCTGCCGCTGCTGGCGCCATGGCCCAGCGCCAGCGGCAGCACGCCCAGGACGAAGGCCATCGATGTCATGATGATCGGACGCAGCCGCATGCGGGACGCCTGCACGGCCGCATCGAACAGCGACAGTCCCTGGTGCTCGTGCAGGTCCTTGGCGACCTCGACGATCAGGATGGCGTTCTTGGCCGCCAGGCCCATCGTCGTCAGCAGGCCGATCTGGAAGAACACGTCATTGGACAGGCCGCGCAAGTGAGTGGCGGCCAGCGAGCCCAGCACGCCCAGCGGCACTACCAGCATGACCGAAAACGGGATCGACCAGCTCTCGTACAGTGCCGCGAGGCACAGGAATACCAGCAGCAGCGACAATCCCGACACGATCATCGATTGCGACCCCGCCTGCCGTTCCTCGTAGGACAGGCCGGTGAAGGAAATGCCGACGCCCTTCGGCAGTTGAGCGGCGATTCTTTCCACCGCGGCCATGGCATCCCCGCTGCTGTAGCCGGGAGCAGGCTGCCCCAGGATTTCAACGGCCGAGACGCCGTTGTAGCGTTCCAGCTTGGGCGAGCCGGAGATCCAGTGCCCCGTGGCGAAGGCCGAGAACGGCACCATCTTGCCCTGGGTATTGCGCACGTACCACTTGCCGAAATCCTCGGGCGAGATGCGTGATTCCTGGCGTCCCTGGATATAGACCTTCTTCACCCGGCCGCGGTCGACGAAATCGTTGACATATGACGATCCCCAGGCACTGGCCATGGTCTGGTTGATACTCGCCAGGCTGACCTGCTGCGCACTTGCCTTTTCGTCGTCGATCAGCACTTCGTATTGCGGCACGTCGGACAGGCCGTTGGGACGAACCATGGCCAGCGCGGGGTCCTTGCTTGCCATACCGAGGAATTGGTTCCTGGCGTTCATCAGGGCTTCGTGTCCGATGCCGCCGTTATCCTGCAGGAAAAAGTCGAAACCGGTGGCGTTGCCCAGTTCCAGCACGGCAGGCGGCAGGAAAGGAATCACCCTGGCGTCCTTGATCGCGGAAAACCGGCCGAATGCGCGGCCCGCCAACGCTTGCGCTTGCTGGGCTCCAGACCGCTCGCTGAACGGCTTGAGTGACACGAACGCCAGCCCCATGTTCTGGCCGCGGCCCGCAAAGCTGAAGCCTGCGACGGTAAAGACGGAAGAGACCGTGTCTTTTTCATCATTCAACAGGTAGTCCTTGACCTGGTCGAGAACCGCCTCGGTCCGTTCCCGGCTTGAATTATCGGGCGTCTGCACCTGCACGAACATGATCCCCTGATCCTCTCCCGGCAGGAAAGCGGTCGGCAATGTGATGAACAAACCGATAACGACGGCAATCATCACGCCGTAAATAACGAGGTAACGGGACTTGCATTTCAGCATCGCGCCCACGCCGCGCTCGTAGCGCTTTGCATACTTGTTGAAATAGTGATTGAACAGCCGGAAGAAGCGCACCCGCGTCTGCGCGTGCCGTTCATGCGGCTTCAGAAGCGTGGCGCACAACGACGGCGTGAAGATCAGCGCGACCAGCACCGACAGCACCATGGCCGACACGATGGTGATCGAAAACTGCCGGTAGATGACCCCGGTCGCACCGCCAAAGAAAGCCATCGGCAGGAACACGGCGGACAGGACCAGGCCGATGCCGACCAGCGCGCCCTGGATCTGCCCCATCGACTTGATCGTGGCTTCCTTGGGCGAGAGCCCCTCTTCGCGCATGATCCGCTCCACGTTCTCGACCACGACGATGGCGTCGTCAACCAGCAGACCGATCGCCAGCACCATGGCAAACATGGTCAGGATGTTGATGGTGAATCCGCACGCCGCCAGCACGCCGAATGTGCCCAGCAGCACGACCGGCACGGCCATCGTCGGTATCAGCGTGGCCCGGTAGTTCTGCAGGAACAGGTACATCACCAGGAATACGAGAATGATGGCCTCGATCAGGGTATGGACCACGGATTCGATGGACGCGCTGATCACCGGGGACGTGTCATACGGAAAGACGGCATGCACGCCTGCCGGGAAGAATGGCTCGAGCGACTTGAGCGTCTTGCGCACATTCTCGATCGTCTCCAGCTCGTTGGCTCCGCTGGCCAGGCGCAAGGCGATACCGGCCGACGGCTTGCCCGCCACCTTGGACGCAATGGCAAAGGACTGGCTGCCCAGGCTGACGTCGGCGACGTCCTTGAGGCGGACTTGCGAACCGCTCTCGTCCACCTTGAGCAGGATGTTCTTGAATTCATCCGCCGTCTTCATGCGCGTCTTGCCGACCACGGTCGCGTTCAACTGCACGCCCTTGCTGGCTGGTATGCCGCCGAGTTCGCCCGAAGACACCTGGACGTTCTGCGCCGAGATCGCCGTGCTGACATCCTGCGGCGTCAGTTGATAGCTGTTCAGCTTGGCCGGGTCGAGCCAGATACGCATCGCGTACTGCGAGCCCATCAGCATGTAGTCGCCAACCCCCTTGGTCCGGATCAGCGAGTCCTGCAGGTTGGACGCGATGTAATCGCCCAGGTCGTACCCGCTCATGCTGCCGTCTTCCGACACGAGGCTGACGATTATCATGAAGTTCTGCTTGTACTTGGCGACCCGGATGCCCTGCTGCTGTACTTCTTGCGGCAGCATCGGCGTGGCGAGCTGCAGCTTGTTCTGCACCTGCACCTGGGCGATGTCCGGGTCCGTGCCCTGATCGAAGGTAACGATGATGGTCATGCTGCCATCGGAAGCGCTGTTCGACGAGATATAGCGCAACCCGTCAATCCCGTTCAACTGCTGTTCGATGACCTGGACCACGCTGTCCTGCACGGTCTGCGCCGATGCGCCCGGATAGGTGACGCTGATGGATACGGCAGGCGCGGCCACGCTCGGATACTGGTTGATCGGCAGCTTCGCTACCGAGAGCACACCCGCCAGCATGATGACGATCGCGACCACCCAGGCAAAAATCGGGCGTTCAATGAAAAATCGTGACATGATCGCTCCTCAGTTTGCCTTGGCTGTGGCGGTGAGGTCGGTGACCAGGTTGACGTTCTTCGCTTCGGTCGGCGTCACTTCAAGCCCCGGGCGCAAATTCTGCAGGCCTTCCGTCACGACCTTGTCGCCCGGTTCAAGCCCGGCACCGACCAGCCACGCGTTGCCGACCGTGCGCAAAGTCTGGATCGGCCGCATGGCCACCTTGTTTTCTGCATCGACCACCCATACCGCGGCGTCGCCCTTGTTGTCCCGCGTCACGGCCTGCTGCGGCACCAGCTTGGCGGCCTTCTGGACGCCTTCCTTCAGCTTCGCATGCACGAACATGCCGGGCAGCAATTGATGCTTCGGATTCGGAAACACGGCGCGCAGCGTCACAGATCCGGTGCCCTGATCGACCGTCACCTCGGACAGCTTGAGCGTGCCGTCGAGCGGGTAAACGCTGCCGTCTTCCAGCGTCAGCCTGACCTTGGCCTTGTCGCCGTTGGCGCTCTGGATGCGGCCGGCAGCCAGGTCCTTCTGCATCTTGAGGATTTCCGCGACCGGCCGGGTCACGTCGACGTAAATCGGGTCGAGCTGCTGGATGGTGGACAGCGCCTGCGTCTGCCCGCTGATCACCAGTGCGCCTTCCGTCACCAGCGAGCGCCCAATCCGGCCCGATATCGGCGACAGCACCCGTGTGTAGGTCAGATCGGTCTTCGCGATCTTGACGTCGGCCTGCGCCTGCTTCCAGGCTGACTGCGCGTCGTCATACTGCTGTTTGCTGATGGCATTGGTTTCACGCAGCCGCTCATAGCGTTCCGCCAGGTTCTTGGTGGCGAGCATGTTCGCATTGACCTTGTTGAGCTTCGCATCGTAGGAGGCGGCATCGATCTGGTAGAGCTGCTGTCCCTGTTTGACGTCCGCTCCTTCGGTGAACAGGCGTTTGGTCACTATCCCGCCCACCTGCGGACGCACCTCCGCGACACGGAATGCAGTGGTCCTGCCCGGCAGATCGGTCGTCAGTTCGACCGGCTGCGCCTTGACAGTATAAATACCGACTTCGATCGGCCCGACCGCCGCCGTTTGTTGCGATTTCCCGCATCCCGCCAGCAATATCGCCGAGGCGACAGCAAACGCTCCACCGGAGACTAACAAGGTTTTGCTTCTCATATATTCCTTCTCCCAAATCGGCCGCCCTGATAAAAACAGCCATGCTCGTTTCAAATCGCGTTACGTTCGAAGCGAGAACGTGCAGCCAACAGCGAGGCAAGCATTCTCAGCAATTTTGTACCGCATTGTGATACAGTGTACCATTAATTTACAAATTATTATGTTTGAGAAATATTTTGTAATCAGTTTTTAAACAGGCCAAAATGCGGGTTTACCCATCGGCGCGGGCCTTCCGCTTTCGGTACAATTAAAATAATGACAAGTAAAGACGAACCCATGACGGCAGATAAAGACGAACCCATGACGGCAGAGACAGACGTGGATAAAGGCGACCGCAGCGGTGTTCAGGTCATTGCACGATCGATCAAGATCCTGCGGGCCCTGAGCACGCATCCTGAGGGCATGAGCCTGGCGGCCATTGCCGCCCACGTCGGCCTGCCGCGTTCCACGGTGCAGCGCATCATCGGCGCGCTGGATGCGGAACACCTCGTCGAATCGGTCGGTCCCGGCGGCGGCGTCCGGCTTGGCCCCGCCCTCGGCCAGATGCTGTACCAGACCCAGACCGACATCATCATGGTCGCGCGTCAGCACCTGGAAAAGCTGTCGCAGACCTTTGGGGAAACCGTGATTCTTTCGAGGCTGGCAGGCATGAATACCAGTATCCTGGACCAGGTCATCGGCGACCAGATCCTGCGCGTGGTGATTCCCATCGGCGTCACGGTGCCGCTGCATTTGACGGCTGACGGCAAAGCCCTGTTGGCCTTGATGAGCCGAGAAGAAGTTAATGAATGGCTCGGCGACGACATGCCGCAGCAGACTCGAACGAGCAAGACCATACTGCAATTGCACGACGAACTGGACGAAGTCAGAAAAACCGGGGTTGCCTTCGACCGAGAAGAGATTGATGAAGGAATCTGCGCCATATCGGTCGCACTGAAAACCTATATGGGCGCGTATGCAATCTGCATTATTGTGCCTACGCACCGCATGAGGAAGAATGCGGAATTGTTCAAGGCTGCGCTGCTCGATACCAAGACCGTCCTGGAACGGCAGATCGGGATCGCAGCCACATAATCCTTTCCGTAGTAACGTCCGCATGGCTGCCTGCTCCTTGCCCAGAGAAATCGGCTATTCAGCCGAACGGGCAGGCGATGCATTATCGCAACACGATCGCCCTCCCCGGCATTCGATTCGGGAAAACGGAATGACACGCTGGGCGATGACCGCGATAATGGGAAGTCGTTGCATCTCATCAACCATCATTCCCTGCGAAATTGCACCGGACGGCTACCGGCCGGTCCACACGCTTCTCACAGAATCATGACCGACAGGAAGACCCCGGCATGAACGAGCCGAAAAAGAAAAATCACGCCAAGACCGTTCTTTACATCGTCATTTTCACCATCCTTTACGGCGTCATCAGTTTTGCCGTGAGAAAAGTGACGAGTTCGGCACCGGAAGCCGGTTCGATGAAGCAGGTGAACGAGCAGATGGCCCGGCAAATCGAAACGGCCAAAAGCGAAGCGACCAAAGACAAGAGCGCCAGCGAAATCCTGCGCGAGAAGTCCACGCAGAAAATGAATGAAACGCTCGATTCCGCGTCCTCGCCCAAGAAGAAAAAATCGGAAGCGGCAGCCATATTCCTGGGAGCCTACTTTTTGAACACGCAGGCCCGGCCCGCCTACTGCCAGTCGCTCGGAGTGTCCATCGACTCCTTCACGACTGCTTACCGGAAGCGGCACGCCGACCTGCTTCCGATTGCAAAGGCAAGCATCGAGGAACGGCTCCGCGAGAGCGGCTCCCACCATGACATGGACGACTATGCCCGGTCGATCAGTCCCTCGCTGAACCAGGCCGTCAGCCTGGACATGAAGGACTTGTCCTTCAAGTGGAAAATGACTGAAAAAGAGGCCTGCGGCGTCCTGGAAGCCAAGGCATACGAGATCGTCGACCTGATGGATTTGCGAAAAGCGATGCCCAAAGTGACAGGCATTCTGGCCGAAGGCTGATTCAACGCTCCTCCCCGGCTGCGTCACGTCTCGCCAGGCTCGCGGCGTCCTGCGCTCAGAGTTTCAGCATCTCCTGCGATGCAAACGGGTCTGACCGCAGCAATTCCTCCAGCCCGGCGGCGCCGACCGGCTTCGAGAACAGGTATCCTTGCGCATAATCGCACCCGGCATTCGCCAGCAGCTCATGCTGCCTCGGCCTTTCCACGCCCTCGGCGATGACCAGGATGCCGAGTTTGTGCGCCAGGGCGATGATACCCTCGCACAGCGCCAGGTCGTCCAGCTCCTTGTCCAGGTTGCGAATGTAGCTGCGGTCGAGCTTGATGTAGTCGATGCCGAACCTCTTCAGGTTAGACAGAGACGCATTCCCGGTGCCGAAATCGTCCAGCGCCACCTGGACGCCCGCGGCGCGCAGCGACATGAGCTGGTCCGTGACTTTTCGGCCTGCATCCAGCAGCAGTTCTTCGGCAATCTCGATCACGACCCCCCGCCCGTCCATGCCGAGCTCTCTCAAATGATTGAGCCAGGCCAGGGGGTCGATACCTGCCTGCGTCAACTGGACCGGGGAAATGTTCACGCTGAGCTGGAAACCGGCGTGGTGCTTCTCGCGCCAGGCTGCCGCCTGCCTGGCCGCTTCGCGAAAGACCCAGTCGCCGAAAGATGCGATCACACCCGAGTCCTCGGCGGCCGAGATGAAATCGGCCGGGTTGATCATGCCTCTGACCGGGTGATTCCAGCGGATCAGCGCCTCCGCCTTGCGGATGATGCCGGAGGACAGCTCCACGATCGGCTGATACACGATCTCGAGTTCCCGCTTCTCCAGCACAACGCGCAGATCGCTGACCAGCTGCGCCCGGGCTATTGCCGCTTCCTGCATTTCCGGCATGAAGAAGCGGTACTGGTTCTTGCCTTCCTCCTTCGCGGCATACATGGCCTGGTCCGCGTTCCGGATCAGGCTGTCGACATCGCCCGCGTCGCTTGGAAAAAGGGTGATGCCGATGCTGGCCGATACATGAGCCATCTCACTACCGAGGCCGATCGGCTCTGAGAGCGTATTCAGGATGTGGCTTGCCACCCGCTCGATATTGCCCGGTTCATGCTGCTCGGTCAGCACGATGGTGAATTCGTCGCCGCCGAGCCTGGCAATCGTGTCAGTCTCGCGCACGCAATTCCGGAGCCTCGCCGCCGCCTCCTTCAGCAGCAGGTCGCCCATGTCGTGGCCGAGCTTGTCGTTGACGTACTTGAAACCGTCCAGGTCCAGGAACATCAGCGCCAGTGGATGGCCGCTCCGGCGCGCATTGCGAATATCGTGCTGCAGCCGCTCCTGGAAGAAGCGGCGGTTCGGCAGCCCTGTCAGCGCATCGAAGTTGGCCTGAAACCAGATCAGGTCGTCCGACCGCTTTCTTTCGGTGATATCGGACATGAGCCCCAGGTAGCGGCGGGATTTGCCACGCTCTCCGGCAATGGTATTGATGGTCAGCTGCGCGGCGAACAGTTCGCCGTTCTTCCTCTTGTTCCAGAGCTCGCCCTTGTAATGCCCGGTCTCCAGAATGCGGTCCCACATGTTCCGATAAAAGGCATTGTCCTGTTCACCGGACTTAAGGATGTGGGGATTCTTGCCGATGACATCGGCGGGCTCGAAACCGGTGATCGCCGTGAAGGCTTCATTGACCGCGATGATGTCGTTATCCTCGTCGGTCACCATCATGGCTTCGCTGCTGTCCTGGTAGAATTTGGCGGCCAGGCTCTGCTCCTCCTCGGCCCGCTTGCGCTCCGTGATATCCAGCACGAAACCGACGCCGTCGCCCGACGCCCTGCTCAGCAGAGTACCGGCGAAGACGACCGGAAGGCGTCCGCCATCCTTCCGGATATACTCCTTCTCGATCGGTTTGTGGCTCCCCGTCTCGTATAATTCCCGCATGGCCTGCTCGTCCTGCCGCAGGAATTCCGGCGCCGTCATGCTAAACCAGTTGACCCGGCCGAACAGCAGGTCATTCCGGTCGTAGCCCATCATGGACAGGAACTTGTCGTTGGCTCCGGTTATGCGGCCGTCCAGATTCCAGTAGATGACCCCGATCAGGCCTGAATCGTAGAACCCCCTGAGCCGCGCCTCGCTGTAGCGCAGCGCCTCTTCCGCGGCCTTGCGGTCGGTGATGTCGAGGTTGATGCCGACCCAGGAAACGATCTTTCCATTCTCGTCCCGGACCGGCTTGCCGCGCGACAGGACGGTATGGTAGCGCCCGTCCGGCCCCAGCACCCGGTGTTCGCCGTCCCAGTCTTCGCCAGTCTCCACGCAGCGAAGCCACTTTTTCAGCATGGGTCCGATGTCCTCCGGCGGCAGCCGGTGCGTCCATCCGGACTTTTTCTGCTCTTCCTGCGTCATCTCGATCAGATCGAGGAAGGACTGGCTGACGTACTCGGGTTCCCCGAAGGCATTGCACCGCCACACCCCGTACGGGATGGTTTCGCCCATAAGCCGGAACTGCTCGCGGCTCTGCCGCAGATCTTCCTCGATGCGCTTGCGTTCGGTGATGTCAGTGGCAATACCGCCGACCCCGGTGATCCTGCCGGCCGCATCGTACAAGGGAAACTTGGCCGACAGAAAGACACGCTCGCCATCCGCCATGGGCATCACTTCCTCGAACTGGGCCGGCATGCCGCTTTCCGCGACCCGACGGTCGTTCTCCCTTATTCGCACGGCGCCGCCGGGATGGAGAGGAAGGAGGTCGAAATCGGTTTTTCCCAGCAGATTCTCAGCGGACAGCTTGAGCACCCGCTCGACTTCCCGGTTTGCCATGATCAGGCGCCCCTCCAGATCCTTCATGAAAACGAACGCGCCGCTATTATCCAGGATGCCGTGCAGGAGTTCCTCACTCTTGCGCAGCGCTTCCTCGATCCGTTTCTGCTGCGTGATGTCGATCGCGTTGCCGCCCAGGAGCGTTTCTCCGCTTTCGGTATGAATCGGGAACCTGACCACGAAAAACATGCCGGGCTTCCCGTCGTGGCGCACGCCGGATTCGACGGTTTCCATCGCCCGGTCACCGACCATGGCAATCCGGTTATTGGCAAGATACTGCCCGGCCAGCTCCGGAGGATACACGTCGCTGACCAACCGCCCCTTCAGGTCGCCCTTGACGCTGAACAGGCGGTAATAGCCGGGGCTGGCGTAGCGGAAGCGCCCGTCGCCGTCGACGATCCAGACCGCCACCGGGCTGTGCTCCATGAACAGCCGGAAACGCTCCTCGCTGGCCCTCAGCGCTTCCTGCGCCTCCTTTTGTTCGTGGATATCGGCGCACGACCCGAACCAGAGGACGATTTCCCCATTACCGTTGCGCATGGGAGTACTCTTTCCCTGACACCAGCGGTAGGTTCCGTCGCGCGACCGCAACAGATATTCGACCGAATAGGGCTCGCCGGTCTCCATGCTGCGCCGCCAGGCATCCAGGGTCTGTCGATAATGGCCCGGATGCAGCAGCCTTGCCCAGAAATCGCCCCCGTTGCCCTGTGGCCTCGTGCCAGTAAACTCATACCAGTGACGATTGCAATATTCCAGGCTGCCATCGGCCCGCGTGAGCCACGCCATCTGCGGCAGGGATTCAACCAGATGCAGCAACATCGGCCCGGTTTCCTGCGTGCCGGCCGCCTGCCTCGGATCGCGGTATTTTAGCGCACCGATGACGGATGACTGTAATCGGTCCAGGTGCGCCGTAATGTCGGGCGCCGAAACGGGATCGAGCCCTTTCTCGGCCAGTCGCTGACGCAGAGAGTTAAATTCTTGTTCTAACCATGCCTCATTTTCAGGGGCGCTATCGCACTCATTTTGCATGATCACGAGAATCCCTTGCCGAAGCCGCCTTCCGCCATTCCGCAACAGTCCCGACCGCCTCCGGAAACCTGATGCGCCGCATTTGCATTGCATTATTACATGTGTATTACATTTTATTTCCTATATGCAATAATAAGTGATAACCGGGCTGGATAGCTATACTTTTTGTCACGGACATGCAATTGGCACGGTTGAAATCGCATGGAGCCAACAGCATGGTTTCCGACCAGAAGAACCGACCTGTCCTGCGACTATTCCAGGTTGCGCTGCAAGAAAACGACTGCGCAAAAGTCTGGTGGACGGACAAAACCGGCCGGAGCGTCTCTCTGCATGGCGAAATACGCGCCACGTTCCGTATGCGTAAGACCGTGCATGCAACTTCGCCTTTTCCAGGGAGTCTTTTTTATTCCATGCCCAGAAAGGACAAGCGATGGCCAATCGACCGGGGATATTTCCGACCTTCTTTCTTTCCGGCTTCGAATGCTCGACCTTTCTCTGGAAGGACGGAAAGCGCCGCAACCTGGCAGCCGAATCCTGGCACGACCGCCACGCTATGGAGGATTACCGCATCCTGCGCGGTCTGGGCATTGGAACGGCGCGCGAAGGTGTGCCGTGGCCGCTGGTGGACCGGGACGGCCGGTACGACTTCACGCTCATCGACCCGTTCATCGAGGCGATGACAGCAACCGGAATCGCTCCCATCTGGGACCTCTGCCATTTCGGCTACCCCGACGGCCTCGACCCTTTCTCCACCGCATTCGCCTCTCGATTTGCGGACTATTGCCGGGCGGTCGCCGATTACGTGGTTCCAAAACTTCCCGGCCCTCGCTTCTTTACACCGATCAACGAAATCACCTTCTTTTCCATTGGCGGCGGCGAATGGGGATGGTTCGCACCCTACGGCACGACGCGCGACGGCAGGTTGCGCCTGCGACGAGTCCTGTGCCAGGCCGCCATTGCCGGGGTCAAGGCCATTCGCGAAGTCGATCCCGAAGCACGCATGATCCATGTCGATCCGCTGATCCATCTCGTCGCTCCCCGCAACCGGCCCGACCTGGCTGATGCGGCGTACCGTGAAACGCATACGGAGCTGTTCATGGCATGGGATATCCTCGCCGGCAACATTCACCGCGAGTTCGGCGGGTCGCCGGATATCCTCGATATCGTCGGCGCGGACATCTACTCGTTCAACCAGGCGGAATACCGCGAACAAGGCCCCGGCGTGCCGCTTCCCGCAGGCGACGACCGGATCAGGCCGATTCGCGAACTGCTCGCTATCGCCTGGGAACGGTACAAAAGACCGATGATCATCGGCGAGACGAGCAGCGCGGGACAGGGCCGCGCGAACTGGCTCGGAAACATCATGCAGGAATCTCTGGCCGCGATCGAACTCGGCGTCGATCTGCGTGGCATCTGCCTGTATCCCGGTGTGGACATGCGCGACTGGGATACCGGCGAATGGGTGCGCAACGGCTTTTATGACATCGTAGAAGAAAACGGCGACCTGAAGCGGATTCCCGCCGCCGCGTACATGGACGAACTGCGGCGCTGGCAGAATATTCTCGCAGACAAGGCCTTGCCTGGCACCAGCCAGTCCTGACCGCATGCAACGGCCGGGGCCGCAGCCCCAGATCCTCCCCGCATCACGCGGTACCAATAGCGGGTCGTGGCCATCCGGCTCTTGTCCATCAGTACGCCATCATCCACCCGATTCGTCCATACCATACGCGCTGAATAACCGGTTCGTTTGCTGCAAAGCCATACGGGCAGGTTGGCGTCATCGTGCGCCAGGCGGCAATGTCAAATTTTGTTAATCATCAAACAATCTTTATTGCAAAATTGACACCTTTCAGCTTGACAGCATAGGATGCTGGCGGAAAGCTCATTCAACCAGTCTCAGCCATGCAATATACGAGGAAGAATAATGCTTCCTGGGTTATTGCATCTTCGAAAGACGACATAATCTTATGCGTTATCGCGCCGAAATTGATGGCTTACGAGCATTGGCAATCATTCCCGTCGTTCTCTTTCATGCCGGATTCAGCGTCATGACAGGAGGATTCATTGGCGTCGATGTCTTCTTTGTCATAAGCGGATTCCTGATTACGTCAATCATAGTGACCGGAATGAACGCAGGTGCTTTCAGTCTTGCACGCTTTTATGAACGCAGGGCTCGCCGCATCTTGCCTGCATTGTTTCTGCTTTTTGTCATCTCGATTGTCTTATCCTATTTTGTACTGCTTCCTCATCAGATAAAAGATCTCTCTCAGAGTATCGTCGCCGCATCTGCATTTTTATCTAATGCATTTTTTATTTAAAAACCGATTATTTCAATGAATTCACGAACAAGGCGCCTCTTCTGCATACATGGACACTCTCCGTAGAAGAACAGTTCTATATCGTATTTCCGATCCTGCTGATGATTTTTTATAGATTCGGAAAAGTGGTTTTAAACTCGCTGATCGGTATTCTGTTTGCAACGAGTCTTTTCTTTTCAGTTATTACCGTTGGCGAAAACCCTACGCTCGCATTCTATGCAACGCATACGAGAGCCTGGGAGTTAATGGCGGGATGCATTGTCGCAATCAATAAAGATGGTGTTACATCGCTCATCAGCCGCATGGCACCTGAAAAGCAGGTACGCACGTTATATGAATATGCCGGTTTTGCTTCACTTTTCGGAATACTCTATTCCTTGTTTCATTTCAGCAGCAAAACCCCGCACCCGTCATGGATAACGTTAATCCCGGTGGCATCCACGGCAGTCTTGCTGTTGGTCGGCGACAGAACCCACCTGGTACAAAAAATGTTATCCAACAGGATTTGGGTGGCGATCGGACTGCTGAGTTACAGCCTGTACATATTTCATCAGCCCATCATCTCGCTTTTACATTACTCCGGACTCGGCCGGTCGTACTCATCGAACCCGCTGTACAAGCTCTTCTCATCATCCTGATCGTATCGGTGAGTTGCGCAAGCTATTTCTATTTTGAAAAGCCGATCAGATACAACCGCAAGATTGGCGCAATGACTGTCTTTATGTCATCGAGCGCTTTTCTATTTACGTTTGCCCTGGCGGGATATACAGGACATGCATATAAGGGATTTCAATCCCATTTCGCCAATAAATTCAAGAATGCGGGTGGCGTATTGCTTGTTGACGCTGATAACGAGAAAAACGTTGTCAACGCCTTTGCTGAAAGTGCCTACTCGAAGAACCATCTGACCTACTCGCCCGAATCGGATGTTCACATATTGATCTTGGGCGACTCCATGGCGCGTGATGCCTATCTTTCTTTATATAAATATAAGTCCGAGCTTTCTTCAGAAGCCTTTGACGTCAAAGTGCTTGAGGTCGATGACGAGTGCATGTCGACCTTCAAGTCGGAGCTCATCAAATCGGACGGTTTTACAAGCTGTCTCAAAAACCAGGCAATTGAGAACATAAAGAAAAAAATCGACAGCTCAACCATTATTTTGATTACCGCCAAATGGCAAGAGACCACGTTCTCTCAGGGGTACGAACTGGCGAAATACCTCTCCGAAACCAGCAATGCCAGAGTGTATATCTTCGATTCGATCATGTTTCAAGATATAACGTCCCTTTCGACGGACTTTGCCAGAAGCGGCGTCACTCCGGAAGCATCCAAGAAAATCATGTATGACAATATTCGATTTGACCGGCTTGCGACAAGCGACAAGCTGCATTCTCTTGTTCGGAACGAGCACGCTCTCACGTGGGTGGAAAAAAGGGGCTTTTTTTGCGATTCAACGGAGAAGACATGCACCCTCTTTGACCAAGGAGGATTGCCGCTGATCTGGGATGGCGTGCATCTGACGCATAGAGCTTATCGGCGATATGCGGAATTCATGCTGGACAAAGTCGGGGTGAATTCACTCTGATCGGCCGCACGCTCCCGGATTGTTGCCGCATGAGAGGGCTTGTGTTTGTTGATGATAGCCATTATCCGGATAAAGAACCGCAGGAAACCATGCCCGAGTTAATGAACCCGCCCGTTACCTGCCACAAAATGTGTTATCCGACTGTCGGTTGAGCCTCGCCGACGGTTCCTTCCAACGTCAGCCGGGCAGCGAGCCCGAACAGAAGCCGGAACTTCGCGCCAGCAGCCCTTCCATTTCCTCGGGGGAAACCGGGCCGGACAGCAGGTATCCCTGCACGAAGTCGCATCCGGCGTCCGCCAGAATATCCTGCTGCTTCGAATTTTCCACACCTTCGGCGATCACCTTGATGCCAAGCTTGTGGCCCATCACGATGATCGCTTCGCACAGGGCCAGATCGTCCGGGTCCGTCTCCAGATCGCGCACGAACACCTTGTCGATCTTGATGCGGTCGATGTCAAAGCGCTTGAGGTAGGACAGGGTCGAGTACCCGGTGCCGAAGTCGTCCAGCGATACCTCGATGCCCGCATCGCGCAAGGCGTACAACTGGTCCGAGACTGTCTCGCTCTCGTCCATCAGCACCCCCTCGGTGATCTCGATGGCGATGCTCTGTCCCGGCAGATTCAGTTCTTTCAGATGTAGCAGCAGCGACGACACGCCGCCTCCCCTCACCTTGAACTGGATGGGGGACTTGTTGACGCTGATCTGGAAATCCGGATGGTAGGCCTTGCGCCACTTGGCGACCTGGTTCGCCGCCTCGAAAAAAACCCAGTCGCCGATCTCGCGAATGATGCCGGTCTCTTCCGCCACCGGAATGAACACGTCCGGCGCGATCGGCCCGCGCTCGGGATGATCCCAGCGCACCAGCGCCTCCGCCTTGTTGATGCAGCCGCTGGCCAGCTCCACGATGGGCTGATAGGCCAGCCTGAGCTGCCGCTTTTCCAGCGCGTTGCGCAATTCATGGGCCAGCCACATCCGCTCCTGCGCAGCCTGCTGCATGGCCTCGGTGAAAAAGCTGTAGCGGTTCTTGCCGGCTGCCTTCGCGGCATACATCGCGTGGTCCGCGTTGATCAGCAGCTCGTCCATGCCGGGCGCATCCTGCGGGAACAGGGTAATCCCGAGGCTGCCCGACACGTAGACGACTTCCCCGCCGATCTCGTACGGCTCCGCCACCCGCCGCAGGATATCCTGCGCAACCTTGCTGACTTGCCTCAGGCTGGTCAGGCCTGTCAGGATCACCGTGAATTCGTCTCCGCCCAGCCGCGCGACCGTATCCGTCTCCCGCACGCACGCCTGCAGCCGCCTGCCGGTTTCTATCAATAACATGTCCCCCGCTTCATGCCCGAGCACGTCGTTGACGCTCTTGAAGCCATCCAGGTCCATGAACATCAGTGCCACCGACGTGCGCGTCCGGCGCGCCTTCCTGATCTCCTGCTGGAGATGGTCCAGGAACAGGCGGCGGTTGGGCAAGCCGGTCAGCGCATCGTAGTTGGCCTGCTGCCAGATCACCTCTTCCGAGCGCTTCTTTTCCGTGATGTCGGTGATGACCGCGATCCGGTTCTGCACCGAGCCGTCGCGATGGTAGGTTGTGTTGATGGCGGTCAGGACAACGAAAATATCACCCTTCTTGGAGCGGTTCCACAGCTCGCCCTTCCAGCTCCCGGTCGTGTTCAGCGACCGCCAGAAATTCTTGTAGAAAGCGTCGTCATGGTGGCCCGATTTCAGGATATTCGGGTTCTTGCCGATGACCTCATTCTGTCGATAGCCCGTGATGGCCTCGAACGCCGGGTTCACGGCGACGATGTGCGTGTCCGCGTCGGTGATGACGATCGCCTCGCTGCTGCTGTTGAACACCGTCGCGGCCCGCTTCAGCTCTTCCTCATTCTTCTTGCGCTCGGTAATGTCGGAAAAGAGGATCGCCACCAGCCTGTCGAGTGCGCCGCCGATCCGGAAGGCGTAGACGTCGAAGTCTCGCCCGAGCGCACGCGCATGCTCCTGAAAGCGGACCGACTCGCCGGTCAGGGCCACCTTGCCGTATATCTGGAACCAGTGCTCCTCATGCTCCGGCGAGATCTCGCGCATGCGGCGTCCGATGGCATTCCGGATGCCGGTCTGCTTTTCGAAAGCCGGATTGACAGCGACGAAGACATAGTCCACCGGCCGGTTTTCACTATCGAACAGCACCTGGATGATGCAAAATCCCTCGTCGATCGACGTGAACAGGGCGCGGTACCGCTCCTCGCTGACCCGCAGGGCAAACTCGACTTTCTTGCGCTCTGTGACGTCGCGCGCCACGGCGACCGCACCGACGATCTTCCCCCCTTCGCCGCGCACCGGCGCGCTGTTCACCTCGCGGTAGCGCAGCTCGCCCGTCCGGAGGTTTCGGATCATCTCGCCATTGTTCTGCAGCGTCTCCCCCTTCAGTGCGCGCGGCAGGGGCGCGCGGTCGGGCGAAAGCGGCGTGCCGTCCGGCTCCAGCACCTCCAGGGCGGAGAGCGCCTGCCCGATATTCCGGAAGAATTCGTCGCTTTTCTCGAAGCCGAGATTGCGCATCGCCGCATCGTTCGTCAGGATGATGTTGCCCTGTTCGTCGGTGAACCAGACCTCATCCACCATGCTGTTTATCGCGGCGCGCAACCGGGCTTCGCTGCGCTGCATGGCCTGCTCCGCCTGCTTGCGCTCGGTGATGTCCGTGAATAAGACCGCCGCCTGGCTCTTGCGCGGCGAATAGGCGTACAAGGACAGCCATCGCCCGAGCGTCGGGGCAAAACGCTCCTCGAACATCGGCTCGCCGGTCATGGCCACCCTGCCCAGCATGTCGATCCAACCTTTGTCTGGCCGGGGAACCACTTCAGTGTAGGTATGGCCGACGAGCTGCTCGCGAGTCATGCCTATGAAGCGTTCGAGCTGAGGATTGGTTTCGATATAGCGCCAGTCTATGGGTTCGCCCTCTTCGTTGGCGATGATCTCGACCGCGAACAACGATTCACGCATCCCCTCGAACAGCTCGCGGTAGCGACGCTCGCTCACCTCCAGCGCCTCGCGCGTGGTCAAGCGCTCGGTGACGTCCTCGACCGTCGCCAGAATCAGTCGCTCGCCGCCGATGCCGACCCAGTCCAGGTTGAGCGACAGACGCCGTGGTTCGCCATTGTCCGCCCCCCGGACGACATCAGCATTGCGAACCACGCCCTTCTCCCGCAATTCCGCAAACAGCTCCGCCTGCCGCTCCGGATCGAGAACACCGCATGCCGCCGGGGTCCTGCCCGTCACATCCTCGCGTGTCGCCTCGAACAGCGCAAGGAAGGCGTCGTTGACCTCGGCAATCGTCCCGGCGGGCGTCCTGACCAGCGCCAGTCCGAGCGGAACCTTTTCGAAGAGTGCGACATAACGCTCCTCGCGCTCCCGGCTCGCATCCGCCTCGCGCCGCATCAGCGCGATTTCCCGGGCACGCCGGTCCTGGTCTTCCTCTCCCCGTTCCACCTGCTGCTTCGCCAGCACCAAGTCGGTCACATCCTCCACGCGGTGAAGGATGTAGCGCACGCCACCCTTCTCATCCAGTACGGGCGTATTGACCGGGCTCCAGAAGCGTGTATCGAAGCCGCCTCCCTCCGATTCGGGACGGCGGATGTCGTGCTGCTGCACCGGTTGCACATCGGGAAGCCGCAGCCGCAGCACGCGCTCGAAAGACGCCCGACTGTTGGCCTCGGCCCCGGACGGCGCGTCGGGATTCTCGGGAAACACCTCGAACACGGGCCGTCCCACCATGTCCTCGCGCCGCAGCATGGTCGCGTGCAGGTAGGCGTCGCTGGCCGCCAGGATCGTGAAGCGCGGGCTGTCCGGCGCCAGCGCCATAATCAGTGCCGGAACCGACTCGAAAAGCACCCGGAAATCAGGAGTGTTGCCCATACGTCGACGTTCCTTCTCGGATACCCGGTCGCCCCATGGGGCCCTCCGGACAGGCGCGCCGCCCCACCTGACTGGCGCACATGGACGAAACAGTATCAGTTGCCCGCAAACAGGATTTGTCGAAAGTTAATGGCCCGTGCATGCCGGCCCGCCCGATCCTTCCGGCAAGCAGTAGCCCCCCAGCGGCTAGTATTCCAGCGTCAGCGTGATAGCGGTGGCATACACGCCCGCTGGCAGCGTCCTGAAATCGGAAGCGAGGATCTTGGCGTACAACGTGACCGTCTCGTTGGAATTGTAGCGGGCAAGGGCAACCGATGCTCCGGGGGGAGACGCCGGCAAGTCAGCCGAGCCGGGCGCGACAAGGCTGAGGCTGAACGGCAACGAATACGAGCCGGACGTCATGGTTCGCGCACTGCTGGAATACAGCCCGGGCATCGCGGTGACTTCGCTGGTACAGTTGACCCAGAAGCTGCTTCCGCTATTGCTCGACTGGTCGGACAGGGTGACGTCGATCGCCCCGAAACTGATGGTGGGCGACGCGGCAACCGTGCATGTCCCTGCAGCGTGCGCATGGAGGCTGACAAGGAAAAGCGCCGTGACCGGCACCGTCCGCCAGCCATTCATTGAATGAACAAGCATCATTTCCCGCCTTCGTATTGAATCATTATTGCCACTCCCGAATATACTCACCCATCAACTCATATAAGGTCACTTCTGCTTCTGGCATACCAGCGGCCCGATGCGCGGCTCGCTCGGGCCTTTCGGGTCGAGCGGCAACGGCAAGGCACAGCCACCGCCGGGCCACGTTACCGTCAGGCGATTGTCGGCCTGCAAATCCGTCAGGTAGACCTCGCCGCGCCTTGCTACGGTAAATGGGTGGTTGCCCGGCATGACGGTCACCACTGCGCCTGACGGAACGGGTTCCCCGTCGGGCTGGCGCAGGATCACCAGCGCGTTGCGCGAACGCCGTACCGCGAATTCGACGATCTGCCCGCTTCGTGCATAGGGCACGACGGTTTCCCGGACGCGGCGGATGTCCGTCTCCAGCGGCAATTCCACCGGGTCCAATGTCAACTTGTTTTTCTGGTAAGGCAGCAACCCCGTGACCAGTGCCTTGCCGTCGCTCCCGGTCGTGGCGGCAATCTGGTTGCTCAGATAGATTGGGACGTCCTTGAAATCGGCGACTTTCACCACGGCAAAGCTGCCATGGTCGATCCGGCGCGACGCAAACGACATGCCCTCCAGCCAACCGACCGAACCGTTTAGGCCGACGCGCACCGCATTTGCATTCCGACCTTCATTGGCCTCCGCCGTCATCTGCCCATGGTTGGTGTTCAGTATTACACCTGCCTGGGCGCGTTGCGCCGGGTCGTCGCTCGCCTGGACGCGCCAGCCCCATCCGGGCCCAGTCGGCGCTGTCTGCGAAGCCTGCAGAAGATTGACGACATTCCCGTCGTTGCTGCGGGTGGTACTGGCCGATGCCGTCCGCATCCTTTCCATCGGCATGATCAGGTACATGCCGAAACCGAAACCGCCGCCGGGATCTTTCTGCTTGCTGACATAGAGGTTGAGATACACGTTGCCGGGCAACTTCTCACCCAACGTCAGCGCAGTCAGCGTATAGGGATCGTCATTCCACGCTGTTTGCTGGATATAACTCAGCGCCACCGATCTGCCAGGGACCGGCCTCATGCTGGCGCTGGCCTGGATACGCTTTTTCGGCCTGGTTTCGTCAGTGACATAACCGAACTGACGAAAGCCGGAATCGAAATACTCCCATTGCATCGACACACCGGTAAACTGGGAATTGCGTTCCAGCAATGCGAGATAGCGGCCTCCGCTCGACTTGCCTTCGCTATCGGTGTCGCTTTGCGACCAGGCTGCTGAACCGAGCGCCACGGCCTGCATGCCGAGCAGCCCAGACAGATCGACGCCCGCCGCCTTGCGGGCGCGCTGCAACTCGACCCGCCCGGCGGCGGTCAACGCATTGCTTATGCCATACCGATACGTGCCCGACATAAAGGCGGGGCCGTAATCGTTGCTGTCAATGCCATAGTTCTGGCGAAACGCCCCCGTCTCTATGGAATAATCGGACAGCCCTCCCCGCAGCAGACGGGGCGACACATAAAAACTCTGGGTAATGACGGTTTCCACGCCGCGCAAGTCGCGCACCACCATATTCACTTCACCGGCTCCGGTAATGACCGGTACGTTGGTCAGACTGAAAGGACCGGTATCCACATTTTGCCCGCTCGTCTGGCGCTGGTTGTTGACCAGGATATCGACCGTCGACGGCAGCGCGGCGGAACCTTGCAGGGAAGGCGTAGGATAGGAAATAAACCCCGGCGCGAGCGAAAAATCGCGCGCAAAACGCACGCCGCCATATCGAACGGGACGGCTCCATGTCCCTGATGAACCGATCGTATCGCCAACCACGAAGGCTTCCCTGCTGCCCGGTAAATCCTTGCGCCAGTAAGTCTCTGTCCGCACGCTGGCGTTCTCGCCATCGTTTCCGCGCAGGATGCCGCCTGAAACCAGAGATCCCCATCCATTGAAGGCAATACCTTCCAGCAGGGCGCTGTAGCTGTCGGAACCATCGCCGGACTGCGTTCTCAGGATGTCATAGTTGACATACATTCCCGGCGGCGAGGCCGAAGGCAGGATCATGCTGTAGTCATCCACCGCCCGCGTTTCTTCGTCGAATGCCGCAGGCGGGGCCGTCACTTCCAGCCGCATTCTTGCCCGGTCGAGGTTGAAGCGGATTCCGCTCACCGCATCGAGCGCATAGCCGAACCGTGCATCCGGCAACGCCAGCTTCTCCCCGGACGGACGCAGACGAGCCGCCTTCCATGCATCGAGCGGCAGCACCAGGCGACCGTCGGCAAGGCGTTCGACGCGGACGACATCCGGCAATGCCTGCCCGTTGACCGTCACCTCCAGCAGGAGCGTTTCGTCCTTCCCGGCCGCCCCCTTCCTGGCGCCTGTGTCATGGCTCGGAAGACCGGCCGGAACGATTTTCATGGCCGGATTGTCATCGGTGTTCGCCAAGACCGATGTGCTCGCCAGTATCATCGACGTCAGCAACATGGCTTGTATCAGTTTGGGCATGGTCGGCTTGAAAGCTCCCAGTAAGCCGCGACGAATGGGACAAGCGCGGTCAAACCGCCCCGTTTCGGCTCGCTAGGGAGATGGGTCAACATTCATTTTGCTAAAGGCGGCAACTCCATGGAGAGCTGGCCTGAGGAGGTTGAGGCCTTCACGGTAATCGGTCCTCTTGCCGCGGCTGGCGGCTTGAATGTCCATTGCCGCCATGCTCCTCCGAGCAATCTCATGCTCGCCTTGAGATTTTTACGCCACCCCTTTCCTTCGACGGTCAGGGATTCAATGACGACATAGCGGCCGCCACCGTTGTCGATGCGCACGCAACCGGCTGCGTGCGGCACGCAAGGCCCGAGGCGCGCAAGCCCCTTGGGCTTGGCCGAACCGTTAAAAAAGACGGGTAAATTATGGTTGAACCGAAGTGTCACTATGCCGGGCTGCGCCTCGACATGAGTAATGTCTTCGAAGATAAGGCGAAAAGCCTGTTCGCGGGGCTCAGACGGCTGGCGCAGCATGACCCGGAAGATCTGGATGCCACCCGGCTCGATCTCCGCAATCGGGGGCGCCACGATCAGCCTGTCCGTTTTCGCATAGCGGTCGTTACCGTCGGCTTGCGTCCAGGCAAGCGTGTCGACTTGAAACCGGACTGCGCTGGACGCGTCGTTCATTATCGATACGCTTGCCGCTCGCCGTGCAGGCGACAGTTCCACCAGCACGGGCGATATCGACACGGCATGAACCGATTCCATGAATGACCAGAGTGCTGCGAGAACGACTGCATATCGGATGGGGCTTGGCAGAACCGCCTTCTTTTTTGCAAGCTTTCTCCAGAAACCACTAGCATTCATGTTCGGTACAATCAGTAATCGACGTTCAACACAACGGTGCCGCTGTACGCTCCCGCGGTTTTCGTTAAATAATTGGCGGCGGGAATCCGGCCGTAGATGGGAATAACCTGCGCTTCGCCTGTCGTGGTGGGAAGATTGGTTTCCGTCGGAGCCGTCGTGGGAAGATCATCGGCGCTGGCACCTGAAGTCAGACTCAGGTTGAAGGGAATTTCTTCGGTCCCATTGATGATCTTCCGATCTGAGGCGCTATAGATCTTTGGCGACGAACCTTTTGTGCACAGAAGGGACACCCCCGAGGACGTAGCCGTCACGTCACTGCCGCCGGCGACCAGATCGCCGAAACTCAAGGTTGACGTTGGCGACAGGGTGCAGGATTGCGTAATGGTCGCTGTCACGGTCATCGTGTTGCTTACGGTTGCCGCTGTGGCGGCTCCGCTTGCCACGGCCAGCAAGACTGCCAAGGTAATCCGAGATTTATTACTATTCATTATGAAAATTCTCCAAGTGAAGCCGCGCGTGCGCCGGAACAGGAGAAAATGCGACACAGCGCGCAGCCGGATCGAGTGAAAAAACCAGACAAAAATCCACATTCAGGTGCGCCTTCCGGCAACACTGGCAGGCACGTCGCCAAGCTTGAAGGAGATGCTGTCGCTGCGCCCTCGTTTTTATCAATAGAACTCGTCATTTTGTGGTTTTGTTGATTTTTCCCAGCCCGGCCATGCACTTTGTTTCGCTCGCGTCAACGATTTCTTCCACTGTATTTCTTCAAGGATAAGTTCGTTTCTGTCATTGCAATTTGACAACCATCAAGGAATTGCATTCCGGACATAAATCCGTAATGAAAAATCCAGGAGCCCTGTCTTTTTCTTTTTGAATTCAAGACCCCGTGGCAGGTCAAACCGGAACCTTGCGCATTTGATATGATTCCAATCGTGAACCGGAGGCATCGGTGACCCGCTTTTATTTCGACACCTTTATTTCGACCAATAGCCACTGAGGAGATTCGTTTGGAATTCAAGGATTACTACGAGGTCCTGGGCGTCAAGCGCGACGCTACGGCGGATGAGATCAAGAAGTCGTACCGTAAGCTGGCGCGCAAGTACCACCCCGACCTGTCCAAGGAACCCGACGCGGAAGCACGCATGAAGGAGCTGAACGAGGCGCATGCAGTGCTGTCCGACCCCGAGAAACGCGCCGCCTACGACAACGTCGGTAAAGGCTTTCAGGCCGGGCAGGAATTCAGGCCGCCGCCGAACTGGGATGCAGGCTTCGAATTCACCGGCGGCGGTTTCTCCGGCGCGGAAGGCGCGGACTTCAGCGACTTCTTCTCCGAACTGTTCGGCGGACGTGCGGGAGGAATGGGCGGCGGCATGGGCGGACGCGCGGGCCGGGCCCGCCAGTCCTACCAGGCGCGCGGCGAGGACCACCATGCCAAGATCGAACTGGAACTGGAAGACGCCTATCGCGGCGCGACCCGCACCATCACGCTGCAGGTACCGCAGATCAACGACCAGGGCCGCGTGCAGGTCGTGCCGCGCACGCTCGATGTGCGCATTCCCAAGGGCGTGCGCGAAGGGCAGATGATCCGGCTGTCCGGGCAAGGCGGCCCCGGATACGGCGGCGGGCCGGCAGGCGACCTGTTCCTGGAAGTGCATTTCAAACCGCACGAGCGCTATCGCGTCGAGGAACGTGACGTATACGAGACCCTGCCCATCTCCCCGTGGGAAGCCGCGCTCGGCGCGCAGATCAAGGCTCCCCTGCCGGACGGCACGGTGGAAGTGCGTATCCCGGAAGGTTCGCAGACCGGACGCAAGCTGCGCCTGCGAGGACGCGGCATCCCCGGCGATCCACCCGGCGACCTCTACCTCGTACTCGAAGTGGCCGTTCCCCCGGCGGACACGCCCAAGGCGCGCGAGCTCTACGAGCGGATGGCGAGCGAGCTGGCCTTCAACCCCCGAAAACACCTAGGAGTTTGAGTCATGGCCCGAGAATACATTGCCGTATCGATTGAGCAGTCGCCGCTGACGCTGGACGAGGTCATCGTGAGCTGCCGGGTCACGCGTGAATGGGTCGTCGAGCATGTCCACGCGGGCGTACTACTATCGGAAACCCCTCAGCCACCCGAACAGTGGCGCTTCTCCAGCCGTGACTTGGCACGGGTGCGGCGCATACTGGAACTCGAATCCCGCTTCGACGCCAACCCGGAACTGGCCGGGCTGGTCGCCGACCTGTTCGACGAGCTGGAACGCCTGCGCGCCCGCGTGCGCCGTGCCGAGGAGGAATGACGGAAGAAGCGGGCGCACGGGCATGGTCCGCTACATTGCCTTTCCGCGCCAGCTAAACTTTCCAGCCTTTACACCATCAAAATCCATGACGACAGCATTGGGTGAACACATGAACAGGCAGGTCCAGGTTATCGGCATCGGCATCCTCCTCCATCAGGCCCATGCCCACCGGCTGGAGGACGCGGAATGCCGCATCGGTTTGGGCAACCGGCGCAACACCGTGTTCGTGCAGGGCGGCTCGGGCGACGCGCCGATGGACCCTCTCGCGGAAAACGGGTTCTACATGGAAGACCGGATGCAACAAATGGCGGCGTCCGCCGTCCTGCACTGAGGCCGAGTCCGGCCGCCCTCCCCGGCGCGCATGGCACGGAAGCGGCGGAAAGTGAGGCCCCGTTCGTGTCCTCTCCTGCCCGGACCCGCCTGCTGCATTTGCGCACGATCAATCCCGGTTTCGGCCTGTGCCCGATAATCATCGGTTCGGCCAGGCCCTCTCGGGGGCGCACCCGGCACAACCATAACAAGAAAAGGGGGCGAAACGATGAAGCTTCTGTACAAGGCGATTGCGTTGTTCACCGCCCTGAGGTTCATTCTGCGCAAGAAGCGCGAACTTCAGATCGGACGCCATCACGTGCACAAATACGGCGACCTGAAGGACAGGAAAACACGTGCAAGACGGAAATAAGGCCGACCGGGGCCGTCCGGAAACGGACGCCCTGCTCGATACGCTGGCAGCCGCCTGCGAAAGGCAGTTCGGCTTCATCCCGGCACGCGTGCTCGAACACATGCACTACACGGGAACGGATGAATCCGGCAGGCACCACTTCCGCGACTCTTTCACCCGCGCCTACGTCTTCCTGGCGGCGGATACCCTGCAGGCCGAACTGGTCGAGCGCCCTGAAAAGGACGGATCATCCTCGTGGACGGAGGCGCTGATGGCACATTACCGGGGCGAGACGCCGCCTGCACAGACGGATGGCGTGGAATAAAGGCATGGCGTGCCGTATCGCCCTCCTCTTGATACGGATCAAATCCAATTCAGCTCCAATCCCGTCCACCGGAATCTAATCATTTCCCGCCATGTAAGGCTGACAGACCCACAGCAAGGGAGGATGCCATGAAACTCAGAGCTCCCATCAACATCGACCGCAATGCATTCGTCTACGACAACGGCATCTACAAGTACACGCTGGAACTGGCGGACGACAATCGCTGGCGCTGGCAGGTCGACGAGTATGTGCCAGCCCCGATCCGGGAAGGCGGCCTCGACCTGCTGCCCAAGGCGTCCGGCCTGGCAGAGACCGCCGAGGATGCGCTCCGACTGGCGGAAGAAAATCTCGCCCGCATCGACCGCTACGACAGGAAGGAAACCTACGACCGGTACGCGGGCTGATCCTGCGGCAGGCGCCGCTGCCGGATCATTTGCACCTGGCACGCCCTCCGCCTCCAAGGCTGAGGAAAATCTCAAGACATTTCAGAAAAGTAAAAAGCCCGCCGTAAGCGGGCTTTCCTGCCCTGCCGGAAACCGGTTTCCGGCAGGGCAACAATGCGCGTCCCTGTCAGGCATCGCATTGGACTGCTTACGCGGAAGCGGCCTGAAAAAGCCGCTTACTGTCTAGCAGGCTTATTTCTTGGCGGGCGCCGAAGCGGGAGCGGCAGGAGCCGTGGCTGCAGGCTTGTTCTTCTCTACGTCGGCCATGATTTCCCTGACGCAGGCGTCCCTGGAGTCGAACGGCTGCGACTTGCACTTTTCGACGGCGGCATCGTAGGCGACCTTGTTCGGGCCGTTATAGGGCGCCGGAGCGGGCTTGCTGCAGGCGGCCAAGCCAAGCATGGCGATGAGCGCGGCGAAAAGAAATGAATGTTTCATGTAGGAACCTTAAAAAGTAAACATACGAAAAGGAAATAAAATGCAGTTGCCGGAGCCCAGCGAATCCAGCCTGTAAAAGGCGGTACAAACGATGCCCTGAAACGCGCTGTACGACTGCCTGCCGGTCAGCTTATTGCATTACCGCACTATTCGTCGGTACGGTAGCGTACACAGCGCGCCCGTCAGGAACTCGATTGGCCGGGAACGTTGAACGGGTCGTCGTTCGGAATGCCGGATAGCAAGCGGCCAAACTCCAGCCTTACCGCAGCGTGGCATTCGCAGGCGGCCCTTTCCAGTCCTGCCCGGTCGAGCACGTCGATCTGACCGCGGCTATAGCGAATAAGGCTGGCCTTTTGCAGTTTTCCCGCCGCCACGGTAATGCCCCCGCGCCGCACGCCGAGCGTATCCGCGATCTGCTCCTGAGTCACAACCAGCGAATTCGACGGCAGACGGTCCAGTCTCGACAACAGCCAACGGCACAACTGCTGGTCGATCGAGTGGTAGCGGTTGCATACCGCAATCTGCGTCATTTGCGTGATCAGGGCCTGCGTGTAGCGAAGCAGCAGGCGAAGCAGCGGACCGGCGCGGTTGAATTCATCCTTGAGCAGGTGGGCTTGCAGGCGGTAGGCGTGACCGGCGCTCTGCACCACGGCACGGCTGGGCGTGGTCTCTCCCCCCATGAACAGCGATATGCCGAGGATGCCTTCGTTGCCGACCAGCGCAATCTCGGCCGACGCCCCATTTTCCAGGACATAGAGCATGGACAGGATCGACGTGGTAGGGAAATAAACCTGCTTCAACTGCCCGCCCGATTCGTACAGGACTTCGCCAAGCCGCATAGGCACCAGTTCCAGATGAGGCAAGAGGCGGTGAGACTCGGCGGGAGGAAGCGCGGCGAGAAGGCGGTTCTGAAACGGACTGGGAGGCGTGCGCATCGACAGGCTTTCGGTTCGGAATCCGAAGGCGGGTCAGGCTGCGCGCGGATTAATCATAGAAGTGGCACCTTGACGGACAATACCATGAAACGAGCACGAATCCGCGTTCATCGAATCATTTCCGGAAACAAACGGTAACCCACCCGATTTGCAAACTCTCCGCTCGTTCTGTGATGAACGGATGCAGATCATCATCCCTGCAAAGGCCGAAGGCAAGCGCTGACTTTCCTCTGTATCACCATCCGGCATGACGCCCTGCCGACCAGTCCTTACCCCACACGAAATGTCAGAAATTACCCACACTCGTGTGCGCAATGTTTCCACAAACCAATTTAATTGCCATAATCTTGCATAGATGCAACTTTTGACGCGCATCTGCGCCGATAATGCATCAAGGTCAGATTCCTTCCGAAGGGGATGTAATGGCTGCAAGCGAACCTTCGCCCGTCATGAAAACAGGTAAGCGCAGCACATCCGCCGCCATCCTGCTGATGCTGGCGCAAGCCGCCGCATTCGCCGCCCCTTTTCCCGAATCCGGCGATACCGATGCCCCTGCCGAGCTGCCCGCCTTCACCCTGCGCGGATTCGGCACGGTCGGCCTCACGCATTCCAGCGAAAGTAATGCCGACTTCGTCAGCACCGATTACCAGAAGCACGGCGCGGGACACACCCGGTCCTGGAGCGCGGAAGTCGATTCGCGCATCGGCGTGCAGATGGATGCCGCCCTCATGAAGAACCTGAGCGGCGTGATCCAGATCGTCTCCGAGCAGCAGTCCGACGGCAGCTATCGCCCCCGGGTGGAATGGGCCAACGTCAAGTACGATTTCACGCCGGATCTCAGCGTCCGGGTCGGCCGGTTCGTGCTATCGCCCTTCATGGCATCCGACAATCGCAAGGTGGGCTACTCCTATGTATGGGTGCACCCCCCGGTCGAGGTCTACACCATGATGCCGATAACGCACACCAACGGGGCCGAACTTCTCTCGCGCTCTCGGTTCGGCGACGCAACCAACAACTTCGAAATCGGCCTTGGCAGCGGCAAGGACAACCTGCAGCAAGGCCCGATCTCGTGGAAAAACGGTTGGAGCATCATCGATACCCTCGAATACGGCAAAGCCTCCTTCCATGCCTCATACAGCCGCACCAGACTGACGATCCACGCCTACAATCCGGTGTTCGACGCCTACAAGCAGTTCGGCCCGGAGGGCGAGGCGATCGCGGACAAGTACGACGTCGACGGCAAGCCCAGTTCGCTCCTGACGCTCGGCGTCAGCTACGACCCCGGCAAGTGGTTCGCGATGGCCGAGTGGAGCAGGATCCATTCCGATTCGCTGCTCGGCATACGGCATGCATGGCAGATGACGGGCGGCCTCCGCTACGGAAAAATCACCCCCTATCTCACCTATTCCCGCGCGACCGTCCGGTCGCCCGGCACAACCGACGGGCTGCCCGATCCGCAAGCCGCCCAGTTGAATGCCGCCCTCAACCAATTCCTGTTCGCGGCTCCGGAGCAGCACACGGTATCGCTGGGCATACGCACTGAAGTTTCCCGCAACGTGGCGTTCAAGATCCAGCTTGACCGCACCCGTGTGGGATCCAGTTCGGTTGGCACGCTGGTGAATGCGCAATCCGACTTCACGCCTGGGGGCACGTACCATGTCATCAACGCAACGCTTGATTTTCTGTTCTGAGGAGATCGCCATGATATCCCTGAACAAACAAATGGTGCGCGTGCTGGTAGGCATGGCTGTCTTCAACGTCGCCACGGCAACCCGCGCCGATGTGGTCGTGGTGGCTTCCGCGGCGAGCGGCATCGTATCGCTCACGCCGGTCCAGTTGTATGATATTTTCTTCGGCAAGTCCTTGTACCTGCCGAACGGCGCGCTGGCGATGCCGGTCGACCAGCCGGAAGACTCGAGCGAGCGGCGCATGTTCTACGAGACGTATACCGGAAAATCCCCGGCCCAGGTCAAGGCGTACTGGTCCAAGCTTATCTTTACCGGGAAGGGGCACCCCCCCAGGGAAGCCAAGGGGCCGAACGCGCTCTACCGAATCGTGTCCCGCAATCCGGGAGCAATCGGCTACATGGACAGGAGCGAAGTCGACAATCGCGTGCGAATCGTGAAAATCATGGAATAACCTCTATGCCCGACACCCCTCTCAAATCCACCGGCATTCCGGTGTTCGTCTGGAAACTGCTTGAAGCGCATTACCTGTTTCCGGCCTTCGCACTGGTGCTGTCTTGCTTCGTGTGGCTGGCGACGCAGAACGACCTGGAGATCGAACGCAAGGCAATGGAGCGCTCGACGGTCGATTCGATCCAGGAACTGGCGGAAACGTACGAGGCGCAGATCATCCGCAACCTTGACATCATCGACCAGTCCCTGAAGACCATCAAGTTCGCCTACGAGCACCCTTCCATCGCCCCGTCGCTGCGCGACCTGGAAGAGAAGGAGCTGCTGCCGCCATCCATGATCTTTACCGCCGCTGTCACCGACCGCCACGGGAAGATCGTCTCCAGCACCCGCGACACCGGGCAAAAGACTGTAGCCGGGACCGAAGCGTTTTCGTCCCTGCGCAGCGGCGATGCCGGCCAGCTCGTCGTCGGCCATGCGGGCAAGGAAGGCCTGATCCAGTTCAGCCGCCGCATCAACGGCCCGGACGGCCGCTTCGCGGGTGCGGTCATGCTGCTGGTCGAACCCGGTTATTTCACCAGCGGGTACGAGCGCAGCCGGCTCGGCGAACGGGGCGTCTTCGCTCTGGTCGATTCCCAGGGCGGCTTCCTGGCCCGCCGCAGCGGCGAAGAGGTCACGCATGGCGGAACGGCCTCGGGCATCAACTTCGGCCACGGCGAAACGAGGCTTGCGGTCAATCCATGGGACGGCGAAGAACGCTTCTTTCAGACACGTAGGCTGCAGCGGTTTCCGTTGACGGTCGTGGTCGGGCTCTCGCATGCCGAAAAAAAGGAAGCCCTGAAGCACACGAAACACCTCTACCTGTGGGGCGCCGCCACCATTACGCTCCTGCTGGCGCTGGCCGCGAGCGGAATGACCTGGTTGAGCTGGCGCATGGCCGCCGCACGCCGTCGTCACCGCAAGGAGCAGGCGACCTACTTCGCTGCCGCCAAGGCCAGTCTGGTCGGAGTCTTCGTGCTGCGCCGCATCGCCGACCTGCAGGACGCGACGGTCGATTTCGTGCTGGATAACATCAACGAGCGCGCCGAGGAAATGATCCGGGGCAACAAGGACGCACTGATCGGCCTTTCCATACGGCGGCTGCTGCCGCGCCGCCTCGCCGAGGCGGCCATGAAGGAATTCGAGACGACCGTTGAAACCGGCGAATCGATCGAAGCCGAGTGGCGCAACCGGCACACCGGCATCCGCCCCAAGTGGCTGTACCGCCAGGTGGTGCGTATCGAGGACGGCGTGGTCGTCATCATCCGCGATATCAGCGAACGGAAGGAGGCCGAGGAACGCATCAGCCATATGGCGCACCATGACGCACTGACCGGCCTGCCCAACCGCACGCTCCTCGACGATCGCATCCAGCACGCGATTGCCAACGCGCAGCGCAACCATCGCACCATCGCCGTCCTCTTCGTCGACCTGGACGACTTCAAGCTCGTCAACGACTCACTGGGGCACAAGGTCGGCGACGAACTGCTGAAAGCGGTCGCGAGCAAGATGCAGCAATGCCTCCGGCAGACCGACACGGTGCTGCGCCTGGGCGGAGATGAATTCGTGATCGTCATGGGCGACCTGCCGGAGGACACGCCATCGCTGCTGGATTCGCTGCAACGCATCCGTGCGGCGGTCATTGCCCCGCTCGTGCTGGGGGAGCAGACCATCGAGATTTCCGCCAGCATCGGCGTCGCCCTCTATCCCGGCGATGGCGCCACTCCGGAAGCGCTGCTGATGAATGCGGATGCCGCCATGTACCAGGCCAAGGCGCTCGGACGCAACCGTTACCTGTTCTTCACCCCCGAGATGAACCGCAACTTTCAGGAACGGCTGGCGCTGCAGGACGGGCTGCGCCACGCGCTGGAACGCGACGAATTCTTCCTGACCTACCAGCCCCAGGTGGACCTGCGCAGCGGGCAGGTCATCGGCGTCGAAGCGCTGATACGCTGGCTACACCCGGAAATGGGGCTTATCTCCCCGGCGGATTTCATCGGACTGGCGGAGGAAAGCGGCATCATCGGCGACATCGGCGAATGGGTGCTGAAAAGCGCTTGCAGCCAGTGCAAGGCCTGGCAGGATGCCGGGCTGCCGCCGCTGGTCGTCGGCGTCAACGTCTCGGCACGCCAGTTCCGCGACAACAGCCTGATCGAGCTGGTCCGGGAGGCACTGGCGGAGAGCGACCTGCATCCGAGCTACCTGGAGCTGGAACTGACCGAAAGCCTCATCATGCAGGACATCCAGCAGGCGGTTGCCCTGATGCGCGAACTGCGCAACCTCGGCGTGCGTCTGTCCATCGACGACTTCGGCTCCGGGTATTCGAGCCTGTCGTCCCTGAAAAGCTTTCCCATCGCCCGTCTCAAGATCGACCGCCTGTTCGTGACCGACCTGCTCGACAACGATGGCGACCAGGCCATCGCCCGCATGATTGTCTCGCTCGGCAAAACCCTGAACTTACGCGTGCTGGCCGAAGGAATCGTGAACGAAGGCCAGCGCCAATTCCTCCTCGAACACGGCTGCGACGAAGGACAGGGCTACCTCTTCAGCGCCCCGGTCTCCGCGACCGAGCTCGAACACTACCTGAGACGGCAGGCGACCGGCGCACAGGCCCTCGACCTCTTCGCCACACGCGGGACGACCTGCATGAAATAATTTCAGAATTGCAACAAAATGGAGTATCGTTGCAATGACACAGCGACAAAACGCCGGTCCCGTCTGGACGTCATGCGTCTCGATACGTCCTGTCCGTGCCAGGAACGACGCTGACGCAACCCGACGAAAAGGATTCACCATGAGCGAGAACACCCGGTCGCTTCACCGCTGGTTCATGACGCTGGCGGTGCTCGGCACACTGAACTTTGTCATATTCGTCTTGCCGGCCGCCCTGGCCCCGATTTTGGGAAACCCCCGCGTATCCTGGTGGTACACACTGTACGGCATCTGCTACATGGGCACCAACCTGGCTTATTTCGCGGCGGCATGGAAGGTGCGCAAGGACGCAGCGGCCAGCCCGACGCTCCTGCGCGCGGCGCCTGTAGCCAACGCCGCCCTGGCCTTGCTGGTGGCTGCCGTCACGATCGCCCACATTCCCGACATACTGGAACGCGGCGGCTTCGTCGAGTTCATCCTGCCGCTGGCGTTTGACGGCGTGCAAGTCCTGTTTTCCTGGCTGCTCTATGCCAAAGCGGGCAAGGCGCTCGCCGCAAAGCCGGAATAAACCGGGCCAGGGGCGATCATCCGGCAGCGCCTGCTGCGCATGCCGGACCGACTCCATCCTTCACATCCGGCACGGCCTGCTAGAACGGTTCGCCGCCCAGTCCGTGCGGTAGACGCTCTCGTATCCGGCGAGCAGGGAACAAATACCCTCGCCGCCTCTCTATTCTTCCTGAACGGCATTCACGCCGCAACCGGATTACGGGAGGAGCACGATGGGCATTTTCGACGATATGCTGGGCAAGGCCGGACAGCAGGATACGGGCGCGGGGCAAAACCCGCTGATGGGACTTGCAGGGAGCCTGTTCGGCGGCGACCGGCAACAGGGCGGCAACATGATCGGCCTCGCGCTGGGCCTGGTGCAGCAGATGGGCGGCATCAGCGCCGTCATCAACCTGTTCCGCCAGCACGGCCTGCGCAGCCAGGCGGATTCATGGGTCGGCACCGGCGAGAACCAGTCGATTACGGGCGACGACGTGGAGCAGGTGTTCGGGGCATCCCGCATACGGGAAGTTGCCAGTCAGGCTGGCGTGCCGGAAGACCAGGCCCGCTCGGGCATCGCCCAGGTACTGCCCGAGCTGATGAACCGGCTCACGCCGGACGGCAAGGTGCCCGAGAACCAGGATGACGTCCTGTCCAAGGCCATGTCCGGACTGCGCGGCTTCTTGCAGTAACGCGGGCGGGAGCGCGCATCCTGGGCATGCGTCCGGTAACCGTCCGGCATCCATCGTCCTTCGCTTGCGCTCCTCCAAGCGGTTTCGAGCCTTTTTTCGGGACCGCCCGCCTACCACCAGGGCTCTATTTTTTAACCAGACGGAGGTGAGATCATGGGACTGACGGCATTTCTCAAAAACGCAGGGGAGAAGCTTTTTCACAGGGGAGAATACCAGCCTGGTGCGGAAACGGCAGCGCAGGCCGCCCCCTCCCCCGAGCAGATCCGGCAGCAGGAAAAGGACGCTGAAATAGGCATCCTGAACTATATTTCGTCGCAGGGCCTTCCCGTCGACGGCGTAACGGTGCGGTTCGACAGCTCGACCTCGACCGTGACGGTCAGCGGGCAGGCGCCCGACCAGCAGACGCGGGAAAAGATCATCCTGTGCTGCGGCAACGTCGAAGGCGTCGCACAAGTCGACGACCAGATGACCGTTGCCCAGACGGAGCAGGAAACGTCCCAATTCTACACGGTCCAGAAAGGGGATACGCTATCGAAGATAGCCGGGCAGTATTACGGAGACATCAACAAGTATATGGCCATCTTTGAAGCGAACAAGCCCATGCTGTCCGATCCAGACAAGATCTATCCGGGGCAGATGCTGCGCATACCGCAACTCCATTGATGCTTCATCGGCAGGGAAACACCTTCACGGCCGCCTTCGGGCGGCATTTTCATGCGCGGTGATGAGAAACATGCAAAAAGGCAGCCTGCGCTAACCGGGCTTGAACACTTCGTCAAAAAATTCACATGATGAGCACGCTTGCCCTCTCCGGATCAGTAGCGGCCGCCAAGGTAGTGGGCCTGGTTGCGCCGCACTTCTGCGCTTGCGGCAGAGGCGAGCAACTGGCTCAAAAAGGACCGCTACATAATGGGCATCCATTCACACTAGATACCATTGGACCGGAACTTATTGCTCAGGCGTAAGGCGTGCCTGCCATAGCGACCTTTACGCCGATGCTTCCCTTATCGACCATGGCGAGGAAGGCGGCGTTCGCTTTCTCTGTATCCGGACTCTGCCGGAAGATCCGGTGAGCATGGATAAAGGCCTCGGTCCACGTCGCCAGGAGCAGACCGGCCGCCAGATGGGCGTCGGGATCGGTCGAATCCCGCCCTGCACATTCGGATAGCGCCACCGTTACGGCTTGCGCAAACTCGTCGCGTATCGCCCTGGCCCGGGCCTTGAGCGTCTCGCTGCCCTCAATCGCCTGGATGAAGCGTTGGCTCCGATCAGAAAAGTCGACCAGGGGGCTCTGTTCCGCAACGAGCCGATGGGCGAGCAGGCGCAGCGTCTCAACCGGAGCGATATGGGGATCGCGCTGCCGCAGAGCATTACACAGGATCTCGCGAATCTCTTCGTCGCGATCAAAAAACATGTCTTCCTTGCGGGGAAAATGGTTGAACACCGTCATTCGCCCGACGTCGGCTGCTGCCGCAATCTCATCCACCGTCACCTGATCGAAGCCACGCTCTATGAAGAGGAGCGTGGCGGCGTTGGAGATGGCTTGCCGGGTGGCAAGGCGCTTGCGTGATCGGCGATCAGATGGCATTGACATGCTACCTCTTATAATACAAAATATATACCGAGTATACATTAATACCAAGTACATTTAAATGATTCATGTTGGCGCGAGTCGGCTGATCGTATTCCAGGACGACCAGTGGCGACTTCATGCGACCCGACGATGTCAACCGACTAAAGGAAGCGGTCAGCCGCCGAATACTACTATCCCGACACTTGATGACGAGCCCACGGCGCGGCCCCATCGCCTGTCATTGCCGCCATAACCCGCTTTCGTCATGAACAGACCGCTTATCGTTATCTTCACCACCATTGCCCTTGATGCCATTGGCATCGGCCTTATCTTTCCGATTCTGCCCTCGCTATTGCAGGAAGTTACCCACGCGGAAAACGTGGCGCCCTACATCGGCATCATGACCGCGCTGTACGCGGCCTTGCAGTTCATCTTCGCCCCCGTCCTCGGCGCATTGAGCGATCGTCTTGGACGACGCCCGGTGCTGCTGATCTCGCTCGCTGGGGCTGCCATCAACTACGTGGTGATGGCGTTCGCGCCGCAACTCTGGATGCTGCTCATCGGCCGCGCCATCGCCGGACTGACCAGCGCCAGCATGTCGGTCGCCATGGCCTACATCACGGACATTACGCCGGAAGACCAGCGCGCGCGGCGCTTCGGCCTGTTCAACGCCATGTTTGGTATCGGCTTTATCATCGGCCCGGTTCTCGGCGGCGTGCTCGGAGACTACTGGCTACGGCTCCCGTTCATCGCGGCTGCGCTGCTGAACGCGAGCAATCTGCTGCTCGCCTTGTTCGTCCTTCCGGAATCGCGCACGCCGACCCGCAAGAAAATCGACCTCGCAGCGCTCAACCCGCTGCGCCCTTTGCGCTGGGTGTTCTCGATGAAGCACCTGATGCCCATCACTGTCGTTTTCTTCATCATGAGCGCCACGGGTGAAGTGTACGGCGTCTGCTGGGCCCTCTGGGGCAATGACGTGTTCAGCTGGAACGGACTTTGGATCGGCCTGTCGCTCGGCGTCTTTGGCGTGTGCCAGGCGCTGGCGCAGGCATTTTTGCCCGGTCCTGCCGTCAAACTGCTTGGAGAGCGCGGCACCGTCCTGACCGGCATCGTCGGTGTCAGCGTCGCCCTGGTCATATTGGCTTTTGCCAAACAAAGCTGGGTGGTGTTTGCGATCATGCCGGTCTTTGCACTCGGCGGCATAGGGGCCCCGGCATTGCAGTCCCTTGCCACGCGCCTCGTCGACGAGAACCGGCAGGGCCAGTTTCAGGGAGTGTTGGCGTCGGCCGTCAGCCTTGCATCCATTGTCGCTCCGCTTGCATTCTCGACCTTTTACTTTGTCGTTCGCGACCGCTGGCCGGGTGCGATCTGGCTCTCGGCGGTAGTCGTCAATCTGCTCGCAGCGCCCTTTGTGCTCAGCTTGCGGTTTCGCACCAAGGGCCATGCAGAGGTCTAGTCGAGGTTGCAGAGGGACAGGCATGTAAACATCAGTCACTTGCCCTTTGTTCTGTCCTTGATGGCGCAGCAGAGTTCGACGATGAGCTGGATGATGAACCCGATTAGTCCGCCGCCATCTCCCGGGAAATAACCGGAATCGTCGCGCAACGTGCTTTGATACCGGGCACCGTTGGCGATGGCTTCCTCACGATCCCGCTGCTCCTTCTTTTCCTGGCAGTCAATGCAGTTGTAGGGTTTCTGATTGTGCTCGCACATAACTCCTCCCTGGTCTTGTTTGCCGGAAAATGCCGGGATCGTTTGAGTCCGGAAGCGGACCTTCACCGGTCTAGAGGAAAGTCCGGGCGGATGAATGCCGCACGGAATCCTCTTCGCAAACTGACCGGTCCATCCGAGCGCCCCACAGAAGCGTCCGGAGGCGTTTACCGTAACGGACGAGCCTGTCCCCTATTACTTGCTTTTCTGCCTGAGGTCTTCCGCCACCGTATTGGCGATTCTTTCTGTCGCATCGTTCAGGGCCACGGCCGTTTTCTTCGGGTCTGCCATGAGTACATCAAAGTTGGCGAACGTCGTCTTTGACGGAGAATGCCGCCAGCCTTCTGCTTTAGGCTGCCAGCCGGTTGCATGATAGCCCCGGTACAGCGGTTCCTTGCGGTTCTTGCCGAGCAATGTTACGACAGCAGTAATCGTGGGCATATAGTCACTCACAACACTTGTAGTGACAAATCCGTACATACCTGGCGCCACTACGAGAACGGTATCCGAGCTTGATTTGATCTTCTCGAAATCGATCTTGAATCCGTTGCCATTTTCCTCCCAGGGCCCGTCCTCAACCCTGACATCGTATCCTTTGGCCTTCAGTCTGGCGGCGATGTTATCCGCGAGTATGGTAGAAACAGGGGGCAGTTTCTGTTCCTTGATACTTTGTGTGATCCGATCCTGCTTGCTGCTCAAGTCGGCGGCAACAATTAGCCCGCCCACCAAACCAAATCCCATGCCTGGATGACCGAAATTCATGACTACGTATGTTTTGGGTTCCGGCGACCGGATGACTGAGATCGTTTTCACTTTAGTGATAGCGACAGGGTCCGTATCGATCTTGGCAACCGGACCAACGCATCCAGTCGTCACGATGGCAACTGCAATCAAAAGAAAGATTCTACTCAGACAAGACATTCGGGCTCCAGATACAAATAAGAAGGATGAGGGAACGCTTTGTTGCAAATGGATAGTACTATTTATGCATAAAAGACAACATTAAAAACTCGAACCGCCGGAGCCGGCATGTTGGTGGCCTCACGGACACCGGTCCGGTGGCTTGCCAGATCAGCTTTTTACATCGATGACGCGGAGATGTATCTTGTTCGTGCTGCCTACGCTTTCGGTTTGAATCGCAACGCCATAATTCTTGAGAAGAACCCATTTGGTACGGTTTTGCAAAATATTGTTCGCGAAAATCTCGCACTCGAATTCAAGCGCAGTTCCCGTGAGCTTGCTGTGAATAGCTTTAGCCGCAAACTCACGCGTTGTCTTGCACCTTACCTTGATGGCTGCAAAATTGGCGACCTGGGTTTCTGTTCCAGTCTGGTATTCATAAGAAAACGTCTGGTTTACGGACGTCGGCACCGGGTCGAAACGCGTAATTTCCTTCACCACATAGAGGGGCGCCGTCATTGATCTGTTAAGGGGTATCGTCTGCCAGCGGAGGTCGCCGATGCCCCGGTAGGTCATGGAATAGGTAATGGCATAGGGAATATTGTTATTCGAATTCTCCCTTGTACGCTGAAATATCCCGTTCCCGAGGTCATTCAGCGTTATCGTGGTCGTCCAGGAATCTTTTTTCTGCTTCAGATCCTCCTGAGTTGCTTCTGTCACAAAGGTGATTCGTTCCTGACCGGAACGAATGGTGTCTACTGGAATTTTTTTCGAAATTTCCGGCGGCAGGGATGCCACGGAAAATTTCTTCGAGATGTAAGCGGACGGATCGTTAGTAACCTCTTTCACTGACGTCACGCCTGCACACCCGGAAAGAAGGCTGATGCAAGCAATCACAGAGGCTATGGTAGATAGGGGCTTCACGCTGAACATGCTTTGTTACTCCCTGTGCGATAAAAGATAGTCGGGAAACAATAAACGTCCGACTTGTTAAGAATTGTAAAGTTGCATAATAGCACTATTGAATAGAAAGCAACATCAAAAATCGCCCCTCCGGGTACGACTGGCCACACTCGCCCGATTTCAGACAGCGCGCCCAGCCCCACAGAAGCGTCCGTCGCCCTTTGCGAGTAAAATGGCGGGCTTGTCGAAGCGATCCGCTTCATGCGGTCTCCACACGAGAGGCCGGTTTTCCGGGAGTTGTTTATGGATGACCGCAAGGCGCTGGACGGCCTGGCTGTCGGGATCATGGTTCTTCTCTGTCCCATCTGGGGCCTGCAGCAAGTCGTGCTCAAGATCGCCGCCCCCGATATTTCCCCCCTGATGCAGATTGCGCTGCGCTCCGGCCTGTCGGCGGTGCTGCTGGTCCTGTTCATGCGCTGGCGCGGGGAACCCGTTTCGCTGCTGGATGCCGACTGGCGTCCCGGCATGATGGTGGGCGGGCTGTTCGCGGTGGAATTCCTGCTGGTCGGCGAAGGCATGCGCTTCACCTCAGCCTCGCACATGGTCGTGCTGCTCTACACCGCGCCGATCTTCGTCGCGCTGGCGCTCCACTGGAAGCTGCCTTCGGAACGCCTTGGCGCGCTGCAATGGGCCGGCATCGCCCTGGCCTTCGCGGGCATCGCGGTTGCCTTCCTGGGCCGCCCCCACCCGACAAGCGACGCCGGAATGACCCGCATCCTCTTCGGCGACTTGCTCGGCCTGCTGTCCGGCGCGGCCTGGGGCGCGACCACCGTCGCGGTACGGCTTTCGGGACTGGCGAAGGCTCCCGCCGCGAAGACGCTCCTGTACCAGCTCGTCTGGGGCTTCGTGCTGCTCATGCTGGCCGCTGCGGCGCTGGGGCAGCTTTCCATCCATGTCACGCCGCTCGCGGTCGGCAGCATGGCCTTTCATGCGATCATCGTTTCCTTCGCCAGCTACCTGCTGTGGTTCTGGCTGCTGCGCAAGTACCTGGCCTCGCGCCTGGGTGTGTTCTCATTCCTGACGCCCCTGTTCGGCGTGCTGTTCGGCGTGTGGCTGCTCGACGAGCGCCTGGAACCGGGCTTCATCGCCGGGACTGCGCTGGTCTTCGCGGGCGTGGCGCTGGTGACCGGGCACGGCTGGCTGAAGCGGCTGATGGCGACGAACGAAGCTCGACGCAACGCCCCCTGAAATAAACCAGGAACGCGCGATACGATATGAACAAACAAACCGACTCCGACCTGATCCGTGCTGCGCGGGCCGCCCAGACCGCCGCCATCGCCCAGGGCGACCTCGATACCGTCGCCTCTTTCTTTGCCGACGACATCACCGTGCGCCGTGCGCTCGGCCAGCCGGTGAACGGCGTGGCGGAGGCACTGGCTGCGCTCACGCCAAGCGGCGACGCACCGCTCGTGTACCAGCGCGAAACGGTTTCGGTCGACGTCGGCGAGCACTGGCCGCTCGCCTTCGAGGAAGGCCGCTGGTCGGGCCATCCCGGCAGCGCGCAGGCCGAACCGGTCATCGGCGGACGCTACGCGGCGCAGTGGGAAAAGCAGGACGGACGCTGGCTGATCCGCGCCGAAGTATTCGTCGCGCTGACGGGCAAGAAGCCGGAACGCTGATCGGGAACCGGACTGCACTCTGGCATCGTCTCCATGCTATTCTTGCGTCTGTTTGTCGTCGACCCATCCGTCTGAACCTGCACATGCGCCGACCCTATCTGAAGGAATGAACGTGGATACCAGCTTGACTCTTACCATCGCCATCGGCGTCATCATCGGAGCCACGTTGCTCTTCATCGACATTGCGATCATCCGGAGCAAGGGCCGCTCCTCGAAACTGGCGGTCGACATCAACGCCGCAGTCATCCGCGCGACCGGCCCCGGCAGCTTTGACTACCGGATCGACCTGGATCTCCGCGCCAAGGCCGACGTCGGAATCGATAGCATCGAGCTCGAGCACGGAACCGCCGTGATCGACCCGGACAAGGGCGTGAACCGCTTTGCCGTGGACAGGCTTGCCGACCGCCCGTCGCACAACCCGGTGAATGCGGACAGTACGAACAAGGATGTGTTCCAGGAAGCCCTCGCCTGGCAGGAGCGGTCGTTTACCGCCGCCGAGGAAAAGCTCGCCACTGGGACGCACCGGCATGCGACCGGCGCGGGCAGCGTCGAAACCGCCGAATTCATGGGCGGCCACTGGAACTGGCCGCTGGAAGGCTGGACAATGATCATGAAGACCTCCGCCGGCGAAATCCGTATCCCCCTCGTCTTTACCATCCACGCGTCGAACCGCGAGGACGCCTTCTGCCAGGACTATGGCAACCCAACCTCGCTGATCTGGTCGTGCTGAGCCGCCCCTGTCAGGGCCCTATGATCCTGGCAAGGTTTCATATAGTTGAAGAAATGCAACACTCGGATTTGCAATAGTCCGAATATGCAATAGCATACTCAACAATAACGGCATGCCCTACCACCCTTCCCTATCATGCCGGGTAGGTGGCATACCGACCCTCCGCCCCCCGTCGGCAGCCATTGGCTGCAAGCCATATAGATCGTCCGCATTAAACGCATCGGCGCCAGCGCCGGGAAAGGCAGTCACATGGAGAACGCAGCACCTCTGATCGATGTCGTCCTGTATTTGCGCGGGGATGCGCTCGACCCCGGTCTCGTCACGGCGATGCTCGGCACGAACGGCTCCAAGATGCTGGCCAAGGGCGACACATGGACCACCTCCGCCGACAAGGAAGTGACCGCCCGGGTCGGGCTATGGACACTGGATGCCGAAGCGGGATCGAATTCGCTCTCGGACCAGATCGGCTGGCTCAGGAACAAGCTGGGAGCAGCCAAGTGCTCGCTGCTGGACATTCCCGGCGTCGACCAGGCGGAAGTCAGCGCCTTCATCGCGCTGGGGTCCAACAGCCAGGGCAACGGCGATTATTCCACCGAACTGTCCGCAGACGACCTGGCATGGCTGAGCTGCACCGGGGCCGCGCTTTCCTTCCAGATGTTCCACGAGGCAAACGCCCCGGCCATGCAGGACCATCCGATGGCGCAGTAGAAGGCCACTGGCACTGCGGGATTTTCCGCTGTTATTTGTGGCTTTCCTCGCCAGACAAGAGTTCCCTCGCCAGCGAAATGGCATTCATCGCATTCGGCCAGCCGCATTAAAATGCCAGGTGTGCGATCATTTCATTTCAGGCAGTTGATTCCGTCCCAATGCGGACATCCCTTGTATTCTCTGCACTGTCTTTAAATCCTGGGCCCGCAACCTGATTGATAGGCAGCAGATTCTGCTGCAGAACAAATAACGGGAGGGAACAGGGCGCGAATCCGATTGTCATAAGCTCGAGTCCTGCCTGGCTCCCCACCCTGGACAAATCCTGGCAATGGGTCGTGGTCGTATGATACCGCCATAGTCCATGAAACGTTGCCCGGGCGCTCTCGAATGATCCGCTCGTGAGGCTCGGATTTGTCTAGCGCCCCAGGGACAGTCCAACACGGGTAAAATTCATGGCACATAGAGTGAAAAGTATCGTAATTCATCAACTCACGTAACTATCAAGGGCCTCCCATTTTTCGCGTCTTGATCCTAATTGCAGGGCTATTCCTCGCCACATCAGTCGCAGCGGAAGACTTAATCGTTTCGCGCGCCGTGCTGGAGGATACAACCGGGACCATGTCCATTGCCGATGTTGCCGGGCACGAGTTCGAACCGACCGGTTCCAGGCTTTTCATGGGATTTACCAACTCCGCTCATTGGCTGCGCCTGCAAGTCCGTGCGCCCGCTAAAGGTAGCGAGGTAGTGCTTTTCATTCGCCAACCTTATCTGAATGAAGTTCGACTTTATGAGGCCGATGCAGGCGATCCCCGGAACTGGAAGACCCGCGTAACAGGCAATCACTACCCATATTCTGAGCGTGATCGCCCCAAGAGTACGCTGGGCTTTATCGTCGATGTGACGGCACCTGAAGCAACTTACTACCTTCGTCTCAAGACCGGCAATGCCTCGCAACTGAGCGTGGAAGCGCTGACGCCAGTCGAGGCGGAACGCATAGACAACCAGTTTGACATGCTGGAAGTGTTTTTCATCACATCCATGCTGGCATTGCTGCTCTGGGCGATCTACAGCTACTTTTTGTTCCGGTTGCCGGCGGTTGGGTTGTTTGCCGTGCACCAGGCGGCATATACCTTGTACGGCGTGGGTATTACAGGCTATCTGGCGCCATTGATTCCCGATAACCTTCTTGTATTGACGGATTGCACCGCCGCCATTACTTACTGCGGAGTAGGTTTCACAACGCTGTTGTTTTGCCGCGAGCTATTCAAACCCTACGATCCGCCACCACTAATGATGCGGGGGCTGAACGCGCTTCTGCTGGGATTTCCCGTTCAGCTCGTGGCAATAGGTCTGGGCCACATACCCATTGCAGTGATCATCAACGTCATATTGGTCAGAGTTAGCTGGTGGTATTTCGTTATCATGACCTTTTCCCTGAAAAAGGAGCAGTCACCAAGCCGACGGTTGCTGCAAGTCTTCTTTACGGCCATTACACTGATTTTTTCTGCATTCTGGATTGCAAATCATACCGGCCTGGCCGTTGCAATCAGCAACTTGGGCCGGGAAATACTGATCGTCAACGGACTCATCTTAGGCTGCTTGTTTGCCATAATGCTACATGCGCGCACACGCCAGTTGCAGCGAGAAGCGCAGCAGTCTATGTATGAATTGAACCTGTCTAAGCAAAAACTCGAACTCGAGCTCGAGCTGAGAAAGCAGGCAGAGAAGCAGGCCCGCATAGACCACTTGACCGGACTGTTCAATCGGCGTCACTTCATTGAGTTGGCCAAGCGAGAAATATCGCGTTCAGCGCGTTACCAGAGGCCGCTTACTTTGTTGATGTATGACATCGACCACTTCAAAACAATCAACGACACTTGGGGCCACAATGTTGGTGATGCTGTTTTGCAGAAAGTATCTGTTTTAATCAGCGATGCGCTGCGCGACGTTGACATCCTCGGGCGTATCGGTGGAGAGGAGTTCGCTGTCATCCTTCCTGAATCGGACGCAAACGAGGCTGTATGTGTTGCTCAGCGTCTTTGTGCGACGATATCGAACGCTCAATTCGATATACCAGATGTGCGGGTTACGATTTCCATTGGACTCGCTGAATCAAATGGAAGCGAACTAAACCTTGAAGAGTTACTGCATGAGGCTGATCAAGCGATGTACAGCGCCAAGCGCTCGGGTCGCAACAGAGTCGTCGTCGCCATGAACAGGCCAGGAATGTCTCCTGCGGACGGAGCAGTCCACGCGAGCAGCGCAGATGAATGATGAGGGCCAATCCTTACAGCATCTTTTCAACTTCATTCTTTCCTCGTCCACAAAAGAAGGTGGACTCGACTGACCGCTGCAACACATGCGTTAAATCGTTCTGACGGGGTTTCGTAATTTAACGTCTTGCGTGGTCTTGTACTTAACTTCAGAGCAATGGCCTCGCACTCTTCTTAAGACAAGCGGGGCGTCCCGGTTGACCGCAATATCAGGCATGACGGTCACTTATTGATCCGAATAAAAATGTCGAACCTGGCAAGAAGAAAAAGGACGGTAGGCCAGAAAATGGTATTGAGTACGTCATGCAAACTTGCACCCCAGCGCCAATATCCCAGGCTGGCAACGTCATCCCGCATATCGAGCAATTCCCCTGCGACGGCTACGGCGACCACCGCAAGCCACGGGACAATGGAACGAAGCGGCTTGCGCAATACCACAGCCGTTGCCAGAAATACCGCAAGACCGACATAGATGTGAAGCGCATCTTTGGATAGCCCCGTAACGGCAATGATGGCCAGTTTGATGGATTGGACAACCGATGTTTCCATAATGCCTGACTTGTTTTAGATTGCGAATTTGCAAAAAAGGTAACAGACCACGTTTCCATTCATGCAAAGTAAAGAAAACATGGCTCGTCGCCTATTGCTCACCTAACACCTGAGTTAAGCCGAGCCGCAAAGCGGCTTCGGCTTGAACGAATTGTTAGCGGGTTTGGCCATCGTTCTGCGCTTGGGAAAACGCCCCTTGATTTGTGATCAAAAGTGTTGAGCCCAAGCGCCGATCTGTCTCGGTTCGCTTGTACTTGTGCCACTTGTCCAGGCTGTCTGGCTGCAACTTGCGCACACCACTTTGGAAAAACGTAAAGGCGGTCTTCTCCAGGGACGAGGATAAATCAACAAAGTCTTGACGAATAATCTCGCCAAGGCCTAGGAACTGATCCGACGGAACTCGCTCCAGATAAAAATGCAATGTGATGAGATAGTCTTGTGCAAAGTTAACCTCTCGCTTTGTCGTAGTAGAGAGCCAGGATGTGCCCTCAAGGCTTAACTGCGTAAAGCGCGTAAACCAATCCTCGAAGGCGTCTCGAGAAATCATCACCTGTGGCGCGCGCCGGACCTCTCCAGACTCCGAGAATACCATCACGCGCATCTCAGTCGCGAGAGCAATGACCTTCTCATGCGCAGCGATACGGCGATCTAAGAGCTTACCGGACACTGAAAGATGAACTCTCGCTCCTTTAGGAGCAAAGCCCCGATGAATGACAGGATTCCACCACCCAATGCGCCAGCGAGTGCAAAGATTGCACTGGCATGTTCTGTTAAGAATTTCCCCCAGTCGAAATCCATCTATCCCTGCCCGTCAACTTGTTTTAGATTGCACTTTTGGATAATAACATTGTTAACTGTGCAATAACATTGAAAGCCAAAGCTGCTGAAATCCGCATGGTTACTGGCTTTCCAGATTACGCGTTTTGTATATGCACATATTCGACAAACCACGCACATACCAAACCCCGTAATTACCGGCGAGCCGAACAGGCTTTTACTTCGCGATCAGGAGACGCGCCATGTCCTTCCCTAGTCCCCCGCCACAAACACCGAGCGCAGCATGTCGATGAAGGCCGTGGTGCGGGCGGGGAGCAGGCGGCGTCCTGGCGTGACGCACCACAGTGTTTGCCGGGGAAGCTCCCACTCGGGCAGGACGCGCCTGAGCAGTCCCTGGGCCACCGCCTGGTCGGCAAAGTGATCGTTCATTCCGGCGATCCCCATCCCATGAATGGCCAGGTCGCGCTGCAAGCCGAGCGAATTCGACGCCAGCGGGCCGTCGGGCATCCCTTCCCACTGTTCGCGCCCTGACGACAGCCGCCACGGCAAGGCTTCGCCGCCGCTGCTGATCAGGCGTAGGCAGACGTGGTCGAGCAGGTCGGCGGGCTTTGCCGGTTCGCCGACCTGCTTCAGATAGGCGGGACTGGCGTACAGATGCATGTGCAGGTCGCATAGCTTCCTGGCCACCAGCGTGCTGTCGTCCGGCAGGCTGTGCGCCGCCCGGATCGCCAGATCGAAACGCTCCGCGACCAGATCGACCCGGCGCGGCGAAAGATCGAGTTCCAGCTTGACTTCCGGGTAGGCGGCGGCAAATTGCAGCAGCAGCGCGGTCAGGTCCAGGTCGGAAAAATTCGGCGGCATCGACACCCGCAGCAACCCGCGCGGCACTTCCTGCCGATGCAGCGCCATAGCTGACGCCGCCTCGGTTTCCTCCAGCAGCCGCTTGCCGTATTCCAGAATCTGTTCGCCAAACTCGGTGATGGCCAGGCGGCGCGTGCTGCGCACCAGCAGGCGCTCCCCCAGGCTGGTTTCCAGTTGCGTGATGCGCCGCGACAGCGTTGATTTCGGCAGGCCGGTCCGTTCGGCCCCGCGTGAAAAGCTCCCCGCTTCCATCACGCGCGCGAACAGGATCAGGTCATTGGCGTCCAGGCTCATGGCATTCCTTATGATGGGTTCAGAATTGTTCCAATATTGGAACAATATAACCCGAATTATGCTCTTCTGTTCCGCGAATGCGATCAATATACTGGACTTAACGTTTCAGCAAGTTCACTGACAAGAAAGGCATCCATCATGAAAATTCTGCAAATCAACGCCAGCGCCCGCTCCAGCGGCGCCAACTCGACCCGCCTGGCCAATGCCATCACCGAGCGCCTCAAGGCCAAATACCCGCAGGCCGACGTCGAGGTGCGCGACCTGGCCGCCGATCCGCACCCGGTCCTGGACGAACCGTCGCTGACCGCCCTCTTCACCCCTGCCGAGCAGCGCACGCCGGTGCAGGCGGCGCGGGTCGCGCTGGACGACGCGCTGATCGGCCAGGTCCATGCCGCCGACGCCATCGTGCTCGGCGTGCCGATGTACAACCTGGGCGTGCCGGTGCAGCTCAAGTCCTGGATCGACGCCATCTACCGGGCGGGCGTCACCTTCCGCTACGGGGAGAACGGCCCCGAAGGGCTGATCAATGGCAAGAAGGTCTACGTCGCCCTGGCGCGCGGCGGCCTGTACCGCGACACCCCTGCCGATTCGCAAGTGCCGTACTTGAAGATGGCGCTGGGCTTCCTCGGCATGACCGATATCGACTTCATTTACGCGGAAGGGCTGGCCATGGGCGGCGGACGCCCGGCCCAGGCATTCGAGGAAGCGGAAAGGCAGATCACCGCATCGATCGGCTGATGCCGCCGACGGCGCGGCGGGGACCGTCCCCGCCCGGTTATTCACATGGAGGATGACATCATGACTGACAACACGGCCTTACCCTGCACGCCGGGCAGAAAAGTCGAACGGCTGGTACGCGGCGTGCAAACCGCAGACGGCGCGGGCGTTCGCCTGACGCGCGTGCTGACCTCGGACCTGCAGCACAGGCTCGACCCGTACCTGATGCTGGACGCCTTCCGCAACGAAAACCCGGACGACTACATCGGCGGCTTTCCCAATCACCCGCATCGCGGCTTCGAGACGGTGACCTACATGCTGGCGGGCCGGATGCGGCATCGCGACAGCGCGGGCAATGAGGGCCTGCTCGGCCCCGGCGGCGCGCAGTGGATGATTGCGGGCAGCGGCCTGATCCACTCCGAACTGCCGGAACAGGAAGACGGGCTGATGGAGGGATTCCAACTCTGGCTGAACCTGCCCGCCAAGGACAAGATGACCCCGCCGCGCTATCAGGATCTCCAGCCGGATGCCATCCCGGAATTCACCACCGGCGACGGCGTGCGGGTCCGCGTCATCGCAGGCAACAGCCACGGGACGGAAGGCGCAGTGCGGCGGCCGGACACGCAACCGCTGTATCTCGACGTGCACATGCCGAAAGGCAGCCGCTTCGTGCAATCGCTGGAGCCCGGCCACAATGCGTTCACCTATACCTATCGGGGAACCGTCGATATCGCCGGAACGCCCGTGCCGGACCGCCACATGGCCATCCTCGCCAACGATGGGGCCGATTCCGTCATCGTGGAAGCGCTGGAGGATGCGCGCCTGCTGATCGTCGCGGGCAAGCCGCTGAACGAGCCCATCGTCCAGTATGGCCCATTCGTGATGAACACGCCCGAGCAAATCCAGAAAGCGTTCCGCGACTACAAGGCGGGCGCATTCGACCAGGCCGCGGTCCAGCCTTTGTGAAGGTGGAAAACCGGCAGTTCGCGCCGCACCCTCAGTTGCGCGCGATTGAGCCGGCTGCGTCTTTGGACACCGGCATGCCGCCGCCGACAGCCTTGTAGATTTTCACCAGAGACGTCCGCAGACGCGTATCGCTTTCGCTCAGGTCACTCTGCGCCTGCCGCCAGGTCAGCTCCGCCTGCAGCGGAGGCAGCTCGCTGACCAGACCGTTCGCAGCCCGGGCGCGGGCGAACGCCAGTTGCTCGCGGCTGGCCGCCGCCCGTTCGCGCAGGTTCCGATTGCGCACCCGTTCGGCGGCATGCTCGTTGAGCGCATCATCCACTTCCTGCCAGGCCTTGAGCACGCTTTGCCGCCATGCGATCGCCGCCGCTTGCTGGTCCTGGCGGCGCAGTTCGACGTTGGCCTTGCGGCGGCCGCGGTCAAAAATCGGCAGATTCAATACCGGGCCAATCTGCCAGGTGCGCGTGCCCCAGTCGCCGAACGCACCGGATGAAATCGACTGGTAGCCGGCCGAGGCTCCCAGTGAAATACGCGGATACAAGTCAGCCACAGCGACGCCGATTTCAGCGGTCGCCGCATGCAGCCGGGCCTCGGCGGCGCGCACGTCCGGTCGCCTCTGCAGCAGATCAGCCGGTTGCCCCAGCCTGAGCGCGGGCAGTGCCGGGGCGGCGTCATCGTCAAGCCCGGCCGCGGCAGGCGCCAGCATGGCGTTGAGGACGCCGGGCCCGTCTCCGGTGAGCAGACCGATCTGGTTGACCAGCGCCGCCGTCTGCGCCTCCAGCGCGGACTGCCGGGCTCGCAGGCTGGCCAGGTTCCCAGTCTGCGCCAGCACCGGGTCGTGGTCGGTCAGTCCGTTCGCAGCACCGGCTTGCTGCAATGCCAGCAGGTCCTCGGCGATGGCCGCATCGCGCGCCAGCAGCGTCTGTTGGCGCTGAAGCTGGCGCAGCTCGAAATAGACCCGGGCCAGTTCGCCGGCAAGCACCAGCCTGGCATCCTGCAACTTCGCTCCGGCGGCCTCGACCTGCGCATCGGCGGCTTCGACCTGGCGCTGCACGTGGCCCCAGAAATCCAGTTCCCAGGAGACGTTGAATCCGGCCTGGTACAACGTAAATGGGTCGGTCAATACCTTGACGAGAGCGGCGCGGTTGCTGCCGCCCAGGGCATTGACCAGACGCATTTCGGCCGACTGATCGCTCTGCCGCTGGCGCACCGCCTGCGCGCTGAAATCGACCTGCGGCGCGGATTGCGAGGCGGTCATGCGGCGCTGCAAGCGGCTCTGCGCAAAGCGCAAGACCGCAGTCTGCAAGTCGGGACTGGCGTCCGCCGCGCGCGCCTGCAGGGCGTCCAGCGTGGCGTCGCCGAACACGCGCCACCAATCCTCGGGCAAGGCATCGACGGATACCGCCAGAGACCCGGACAGGCCCCGCGCGCTGGACGGACGCGCCTGCCAGTCGGACGGAACAGAACTTTCCGGGGAACGAAAATCGGGCCCGACGCTGGCGCATCCGGCCAGCAGCGCCGTCATCCCCAGTGCAAGGCAACGCAGGGAGCGAGAGCAGAAGCTGAGAGAAGGGATAGTCATAGGTATCACTCCAGATATCGATCAGACGAGACGATGACGGAACAGCCAGGCGGCCAGCGGCAACGTCAGCACCGCCACGCACGCCATGGGAATGAAGTCGTGCCAGACCTGGCTCAGGGTCGCGCCTTCCAGGTACACGCGCCGCGCCAGGTCGATGGCGAAGCGCAGTGGATTGGCGTAGGTGGCGATCTGGAATCCCTCCGGCATATTGCGCACCGGCGTAGCCAGGCCCGACAACAACACCAGCGGCACCAGCGTCACGAAAGCATAGAGCGTGGCCTGCTGCATATTGGCCGACAGCGCCGATATCGACAGCCCGATGCCCACCACGGCGATAGTGAACACCAGCAGCCCGACGGCCAGCGACGCCATGGAACCGGCCATGGGTATGCGGAACCAGAAAACGGCGATCAGCACGACGATGGCGGACTGGATCAGGCCGATGACAATCGCCGGTATCGCCTTTCCGATCATGATCTGGCTGGGCGTGGCCGGCGTCACCAGCAACTGGTCGAAGGTACCCTGCTCGCGCTCGCGCGCCACCGACAGCGCCGCCAGCAGCATCACCTGGATCATGCTCAGCGAGGCGGTCAGCGCGGGCAGGATGCTCCAGCGCGTCTCCAGGTTGGGATTGAACCAGGCCCGGGTTTCCACGGCGACCGGGACGCCGCTGGTGCGCCGGCTGGCGTTGAAGCGCGTGACCACCGCCCTGATCTGGGCGGCAGCCGAGCCCGCGGTCGTGGAATTGCGCCCGTCCAGTACAACTTGCAGCGGCGCGGTGCCTTGGCTGCTCAACCGGCTGTCGAAATCGGTGGCGAAATGCAGCACCAGCAGCGCCTGGCCCGAATCGATGACGTCCGCGATCTGCGCCGGGGAGTGCAGCGTGGCGACGCGGTGGAATTTTCCCGTGCCGTCCAGCCGCGCCAGCAACTGCGCCGATTGCTCGCCCCGGCTCTGATCCACGACGGCGTAAGGAACGTCGTTGAGGTCGAAGGTCGCGCCGTAGCCGAACAGCAGGCTTTGCAGGATCACGGGCGCCACCAGGATCACCCGGCTGGCGGGGTCCGTGAGTGCCACCAGGAATTCCTTGCGGCACAGGTTGAGCAACATTCTGAGATAACCGATCATGCCGTCCCCCTCAGTCCAGGCGCTTGCGCGTCGCCACGCGCGACAATACCAGCAGCACGACCGCGTACAGAGCCAGGATGGCGCAATCCTTGAGCACGACCGGCCAGTAGGTCCCGGCCAGGAATACCGTCTTGACCAGTTCCATGAAGTAGGTGGCCGGCAGCAGATGCCCGGCCACGCTCACCGCCTGCGGCACATTGTGCAGGTCGAAAACGAAGCCTGTGAGCATCAGGGTCGGCATGAAGCTCGCCA